>Ga0315541_1000580_pt1 | contig 38889 bp, 30 predicted proteins | sample SalMarSW160190MG_FD_203095 | JGI IMG/M metagenome (GOLD analysis project Ga0315541, IMG submission 203095) | Salt marsh sediment microbial communities from the Plum Island Ecosystem LTER, Massachusetts, United States - Salt Marsh Sediment SW1601-190 ...
GTGTAGTCCGCAGAGAGTTGATTTCCTTGGATGTCAATTCGAATCCATGCATCAATAGATATATCGGCTTGCGTCCTATAATAACATAAATACTATACCGAAATATCAATCAGGATGGGTATAACACCGACCCTGATGACAAATTGCTTATCTTTTTCGCTGGTCACGGCCACACAATCATGGGTAACCGTGGAGAAGTAGGATTTCTTGTCCCAGTTGATGGGACGCCCGCTAAAACTTCTACATTGATTCGATGGGATGATCTGACTAGAAATGCAGAACTGATAAAAGCCAAACATATTTTATTCATAATGGATGCCTGCTACGGGGGATTAGCAATCACCAGAGCACCAGCAGTAGGTAGCAGAAGATTCCTAAAAGATATGTGCCAACGATATTCACGCCAAGTCATAACCGCAGGTAAAGCCAATGAAAGTGTGGCTGACGCAGGTGGCCCATTGGTTGGCCATTCAATATTCACCGGTCACTTGCTCGAAGGTCTCAACGGAGCAGCTTCCACAGAAGAGGAAATCATAACTGCAAACGGCATTATGGCCTATGTATATGAAAAAGTGGGCAACGACTCTCATTCACACAAAACGCCTCATTATGGATATGTCGAAGGGGATGGCGATTTTATATTTACCGACGAAGCTCTTAATGAAATAAAACCGAAGCCGGAGCATGATAATGATGTGTTAATCGAAATTCCTTCGACGCTAAGTTCATATGTACCTGACGTTTCAATTACCAAAGGGATTAAAGAACTTATTTCGCAACCGCCAAAGAAAATAGAACTCCACGACTTTGCCATGCAGGAGGTAAGGAGGTTTTTGGACACAACATCAAAAACGAAGATGCCGCTTCAAATTTCGTCTCTAAACAACGATATGCTAATCGAGAGGTTTAAGGCCTATGAGGATGCTGTAGAGAACTTATCCAAGTTCTTCTGTATAGTTTCACATTGGGGAAATAGCGAACAAACTCAATTGTTAGAAAAGATGCTAAAACGACTGACTGATAATAATGGTTCAGAATCGGGACTGACAGTATTATTAGACATGAGATGGTATCCAATTTGCCTCCTTCAGTATATAGCTGGCATATCTGCTATAGCAGCACACCGATACGATAACTTATCAACAATATTCAATACACCGGTTAACTGTAAGTTAGGAAGTGACAAGATAAGAAATATAATTGTCCCTATGGTGGATGCAATGACAGATAATTTCAATGTTTTCAAAATATTTCCTGGTCACGAAAAAAACTACGTCCCTCGCAGTGAATATATCTTCAAACTCCTGCAGCCTGAGTTAGAAGAGGAATTATATTTGGGAAACAGTTATGAATTTCTATTTGACCGATTCGAAATGTTTCTAGCACTCGTGTATGCCGATGTTACGGATTCCGATTGGGGACCTATAGGAAGATTTGGGTGGAAGACAAAACGTGGTCGCGAAAAAATATATGAACACCTTTTGAAAGAAGCTGACCAAGAAAGGAATAACTGGCCACCTTTTAAAGCAGGCCTATTCAGGTCTTCATGTGAACGTTTTAAACAAGTGTGGGAGCTTATCTCAAAATTGATCGCAGAGCTTCCTTTGTTTTAACCTAAACTTGTATGACTTCGACCGATTTTTCCATGCGTATTTTTTTTGTTTTGGATTTTAAGGGAATGTTATAAGTAACAAGATTATGAAGCCGCTGAGTGTTGTTTGGGACAGCAAACGTTAAAGAGGTGGAACCTTGTTATAAATCCATCCCTTCAACTGTGTTCAGGGCAGGCCTGAGTTGGATCGAAGGATGGCAGGATTAATCATTAGAATCACTTTTTTGTTATTCGATCTCTAACGGGGTAAATATACGGGCGAAGCACTTCCGGGATTGTAATCGAGCCATCGGCGTTTTGGTAAAGCTCCAGGATTGGTATCAGCACTCTGGGCGATGCAATAACGGTGTTGTTGAGCGTGTGACAGAATAAATTTTTCTTTGTTACTGTTTCTTTGTATCTCAGATTCAGACGCCTGGCCTGGAAATCATAAAATTTACTGGCGCTGTGTGTCTCGCAGTAGCCGCCTCGTGACGGCATCCAGGCTTCAATGTCGAATTTTTTGGCCTGGCCTCTGCCGAGATCGCCGGTGCAGACAACGACCACGCGGTAGGGCAGCTCCAATGCCTGCATTACAGCCTCGGAGTTGGCCAAAATCTCCTCGTGGAATTTGTTGCTCTCTTCGACGCTGTTCTTACATATAACCACCTGCTCGATTTTATCGAACTGATGGATTCTATAAAGTCCGTATGTGTCTTTGCCTGCGGCGCCTGCTTCGCGTCTGAAACAGCTTGATAGCGCAACATATTTTAAAGGCAATTCGTCCTCGTTTAAAATCTCGCCCATCCGGTATGCTGTCAGCGGCACCTCGGCGGTTCCTGCCAGATTCAGTTGGTCTTTTTCCATTCGGTAGGTCTGGTCTTCCGAGCCTGGGAAAAAGCCCGTGCCCGTCATTGTTTCATCCTTCATAAGGACCGGCACTGAGAACGGCACATAACCTTTGCCAACCATAAAGTCCATTGAGAATCGCAGGACGGCCCAATGCAGAAGTGCACCATCGCCTTTTAAGATGTAATTTCTCGTTCCTGCTAATTTGACGCCGCGCTCGATATCTATAATGCCTAAATCAAGTCCCAACTGCACGTGATCTTTCGGCTCAAAGTCGAACTGCTTAACTTGGCCTACTTTTTTTATCTCGACATTTTCAGTATCATCCTTACCAACAGGCACACCATCATCCGCTGGCTGCGCGACTTGCTTCATAAGAGTATCAAATTCAGGTTGATGCTTATTAATTTGGCGCTGATATTCTGCTTCTTTTTGCTTTAATTTTGTTAGTTCTTCAAGCGCATCAGTTTTTTCGTTTTCCGACAAATTTGGAATTGATTTGCCAATCCGATTTTTTTCAGTAATAACACTCTGCAAAAAGGCCTTGCTTCCTCGCAATGCATCATAGAGTTCTACCAACCGGTCGATATTTACATTGAAGTGTTTGTCTTTAGCAGCTTTTTTGAATTTTTCTGGATTTTCACGTATCTGCTTTATATCAATCATCGTTTCTACCTACCCCCTCTCTAACGGTCGGGGCTCTGTTTTCTCTTGTTTCTTCGTATCGTTTGATGATTACTACATTATTCTGTCCGCCGAATCCGAAAGATTCCTTCATTGCTATATTAACCTGATGTTTTCGTGGTTTGTTCGGCACATAATCCAGATCAAGCGCAGGATCGGGGTCGTTAAGATTTGTCGTAGGCGGAACAATATTGTCTCGGATTGCCAGAACACACGTGATAATCTCAGCAGCCCCAGCGGCACCGATTAAATGGCCACACATACTCTTTACACTGCTTGCTGGAACATTTTTTGCTCTTTCCTTAAAAACCGCTTTTATAGCCATAGTTTCTATTGAGTCATTCTCCATCGTGCTCGTGCCGTGCGTGCTGACATAATCAATATCTTTATAGCTGACACCTGCATCGGCAAGAGCGGCGTTCATCGCCTGGATCGGCCCTCTTGCCTCTTCGTGCATATCGGTAATGCGGAAGGCATCGGAGCTGCTGCCATAGCCGATGACTTCAGCCAGGATTTTTACGCCCCTTTTCTTCGCCGAGCTTAAAGATTCAAGAATCAGAATGGCTGCCCCTTCACCGAGAACGAAGCCGTCCCTGCTCGCGGAAAATGGTCTTGAAGCCGTCTGGGGACTTTCATTTCTTCTCGACAGGGCGGTCAGGCGGGTAAAGCCGGTTAGTCCTAACGGATGTATCATCGAATGCGCACCGCCTGCGATCATCACGTCCGCGTCGCCCCTGCGGATAAGCATCATCGCCTCGCCGACAGCCTGCGTACTGGCTGCACAGGCTGTAAGACAGCTTCTTGTCGGTCCGCGTGCTGCCGTTAGCATAGTGATATGAGCAGCCGGCATATTGGGCTCCTGCTCAAGCTCCCGCATTGGGTCCATCATGCTAAAGGCAACATCGGCCCACTTGATCCAGTCCATCTGGTCTTTTGTTACGTCCCAGGCCTTGACCAACGCAGTGAAAAAAGCAGCATTATCAACCGAGCCTTCACCAGCTCCCAAGTAAATCCCCATTCTTCTGCGGTCTATGCCATCTGTTGGCTTATCTGTTTCAATATCAATCCCTGCCTCTCGGCAGGCCTGGGCCGCTGCGCCAACAACAAAGCCCGAGCCTCGGCTGCTGTGCTTGTGAAGCTGTGGATTTTTTATATGCTTTGTAAGGTCGTAATCCTTAACTTCAGCATCGAACGTCGATGGAAATGTGGAGGCATCGAAAATAGTGGTTTTAGCGATGCCGCTGTTGCAAGCCAACATAGCCTGCCAAACGGTTTCCACATCATGTCCCAGGGGACATACAATACCCAAGCCGGTTATTACAATACGTTCAGTCATTTACTGGACCTTTGAAGCTTTTCCAAACATTTTGAATAACAAATGAAAAGTGAACTAAAGTGAACTAAAGTGAACTAAAATTTGGAGTGCCTAAAGTTGTAAATTTAACTTTAGCTCACTTTAGGCACTTTACACTTTAGACACTCTTCAGACCATAGATTTTTTCAATACTAATGCTGCTGTCTGTCCGCCGAATGTGTAACTACAGCACAATACGTAACGGATTTCTTTTTGTATCGTTTCTTTTACGATGTTCAAATTGCATCCGGCAGTTTTTCTGTCACAGTTCTTAGCAGCGGGTATCTTTCCATCAGCCATTACACAAATCGCTGCTACAACATCGAGGGCGCCGCACGCGGCGCCGGTATTACTCAGCATACTTTTGGTCGGCCAAACAGGAACTTCATCTGCAGCTTTTCCTAAAACAGCCTGAATCGCTCTTGCCTCAGCCAAGTCATCCTGCGGTATCCCCGTGCCGTGCGGAATAATCAAATCCAGCTGCACCGGCTCTATTTGTGCCTCTGCAATCGCTTTTTCAATCGCTATTTGAATACCTTTACCATCGGGTTCGAGGTGCTCGTATGCCGGATTTATACTATTGCTTAGGCCGGTCCCAGCCACTTCCGCGTAGATTTTGGCGGCTCGTCTTTTGGCATTATCCAGATTTTCCAGTATGACCATGCCGGCCCCTTCACCGAAAACCGATCCCTTTGCATCGGCGTCAAAAGGCCTGCAGGCAGAAATCGGATCATGATTATTCTCGGTTGTTGCTCTTTTTAATATGCACTGGCGGGTGACATTCATCGGATTGGCTTTTGTCTCCGCACCGCCGGCTATGGCGATGTCACTACCGCCACGCTGGATGATCTGAGCCGCCTCACTTATTGCAATATGTGCACCTGCCTCGCCGCATGTAATAGAGTTGCTTGGCCCCTGGATGTCGTGAATAATGCTTATATGGCAGGCCAGCATATTGGGCAGATACTTCAATAACCATAACGGGGTTACAAGCTCAATACCCTGTTTGCCCCATTTTTGAATATCAAACTCACCGTCAGTGTTGCTTGCCGCCGCCGCAGGAGCCAGTTCCACCAGGTCGCAACTGATAAAACCTGCTCCTAAATTGATTGCAAAACGCTCCGGCTTGATATTGATATCTTCCGGATCGATGCCTTTTGTAATAAGTCCACTGCCGACAATTGCCTCATTTGCTGCTATAACCGTCAGTTCGATGTCCCGGCACATCAGTTTGGCGGCTTTGCGATGGGTTTTTGGCACGTAGTTTTGTATCTTGTAGTCCGGAACCTGGCCGGCTAATTGACAGGCAAACCCAGTAGGGTCGAATGCTGTAATTTTGCTTATCCCGCATTTACCGGCACATAAACCAGCCCACGTATCGTTAGCTGTCAGTCCAAGCGGGCTTATCGCGCCAAAGCCGGTTATAACTACTCGAGCTGGATTCATCCGTCTTGTCCCAAGCCCGCCTTGCTGGAGCTGTTAGCACTTATAAGCACATCCCGCAGAAGAGACTCGAATATGCCGGTGAATACGAAGTTTTCTTCCGGAAATTTTTTGCCTGCAAGGTTCTGGTCTATATGGCTAAATATCAAATCTATCTCAGCGATTAATTTCTCCCCGCAGGTTATTTTGCCGGCTGTGCCGGCTGCTTCCGGGGTAATGGATTCAATTTGGGTTTCTAATCTTATTGTATCGCCGGGCTTTACGTAATCGAAAAAGACCGCTTTTTTAATCTTTGCCAGGATAACTTTTTCTTTAAAGTTTTTTGCCTCTCCAACCAGGATTCCTGCTGTCTGAGCCATTGCCTCAATCATCAAAGTTTCCGGCATCACCGGAAAGCCGGGGAAATGGTCATGCAAATGCTCTTCGGCAAGCGTTACATTTTTAACAGCTACAGCACTTTTGCCGCTGTTAAACTCAGTAAATTTATCTATCCAGATCCAACGCATCTTCAGGCCATATTAAATTTAGCGGCAGGTTTACCTCGTTAGAATGCCCCATGGCCTGCCTTCACCGAAGCGGCTACGCGCAGGCAAGCTTGGCACGGGGATGAAAATATTTAATTCCTTTATATTAAACACAGGATTTAAGGCCCTGTGTAAGTACCATTAGAAGGGCGAAGTGCTTCTAACGGGGTTTACCCCGTTAGAAATACTAACCTAAAGGAGGCATCCCAAGAAACTGGAATGGCTTCTAACGGGGTTTACCTATAGCAATCCTGCCGCTAATATCTCAAAGACACTTTATTGTAAAGTACTAAGCTGCGTTCAGCTTGGTTTCAACATATTTTACAATTGCCCCAACAGTAAACAAATCCCCCAGTTTGTTGACATTAGGGTTATTCTGAAACGTCGATATATCGGTATGCGGTATTTTAGTTCGCAATTCAGCTAATCCTTTTTCGGTGAATTTGCCTTTACTGATAAATTCGGGATTATTCATCAAGCTTTCAGCCGGAAACAGCTCCTCTCGCGGAATCTTTATTCCGAACGCTTTCTCTAATCGAAATACTATATCTAAAAAATCAATGCTTTCAGCCCCCAAGTCTCCCGTCAAGGTCGAATCGACTGTAACCTCATTGTCATCAACCCCCAGCGCGTCAACTAAGACTCCCTGAACCTCATTGAAAATCTGTTCCTGACTCATTGCCATATTTATTTTACCTCCTGTTTTACTTGCCAGCATTCGGTGTATAAAAGATTTTTAGCTCCTAAGCAGTTTCCATCGCTTTTTCATGTTTTCTATTATATTCGCGTCTACTGCTGCCAGTTTTGCATCTTGCGAAGAAAGATTAAAATGCCTTAATCCGAATCTTGCCTCCACAATAAGCTCTTCTTGTGATAAACCAAAGCCTGTGAACGAGCTAATATTTTCTTCAATGGTTTTAGCCTCAATAGTATATTCTATTTGGGCACCCGGTGCCAAAAAACTTTTATATTTTACATTTTTTGCGTATTCAAGCAATATCATACTGTGGGCAAAATTTTCTTTCTCGCGGACCAGCCATGATGCCGATTCAATCAGTCCTTCCAACATCAGCACGCCGGGCAGTACCGGGAAGGTGGGAAAGTGGTCCGCCAGGTATTCCTCCGCTAAAGAAACATTCTTGACGGTTTTTATTTTCTTGCCCGGCTCTAACGAAACTACCTTGTCGATAAGGATAAATCGCATAAGTTGGTTCAGAATTCGTTGTTCATAGTTAGTAGTATTTAGCCCGCCGTTTTACGGCGGGTTGGACAAACGATGCAATACGTTATACAAGATGTTATTATTTTTCCAGTCTTTTTTCGTTTTTTCAACACTTGCTTTAAAATCTTGCATTTAGTCCTGATAAATTGATATAATAATCCTTATAGGAGTGGGAACCATTGAGTTCATTTCTTTGAGGAAGGCAAAATATGTGTAATCTAAGCAAAACTTTTGGTCTTTGCCTCGCATTGTTTGCCATCTGTTTGTTTGTCCGATCGGCCGAGGCCGGGCATGATGGTGCTGGCGAGATTACAGCTACCGGCGGGACGAGCACATATATATTCCTGCCTCAGAGTACGGTGGTTCAGGAAGGTGGTATAGCCGGCGTCCACTGGACCTATTCCATCGAAGGGCAGTTCCAGCTTACCATCGATCTCAATGCAGGTACTGCCTTATTCATCCATGTCGATGCAAATGCGGTAGACGACAGTCCATACAGACGCACCCTGGACCCCAACGAGGTATTCAACATGACCGGACTGGTTGGAATAATTATTGACGATACGATAATCGTGTTTGCGGGCAAGGCTACCGACGGCAGCGATATCCTAATCATAGCGATCCTCAATGATGATTTGATTTATCTTGTCGGCCAGACATACCCACCGACTGGCAGCGCGGACTTCTTTACTTTCAACATGGACGCTGCCGCTCAAAGAAAATATGGCGGTGGCAGTGGAACAGCAGACGACCCGTATCTGATCTATACAGCCGAACAGATGAACACCATCGGTACCGAGCCCAACGACTGGGACAAGAATTTCCAGCTCATGGCCGATATTGATCTGAGTACCTACTTAGGAACTGAATTCAATATAATAGGCGTTGATCGGAATAATCCCTTTACCGGCATCTTTGATGGCAACAACCATACGATTTGCAACTTCACGTACACCACCACTGTCACCACCGGTTACATTGGACTTTTTGGTTGTATTAGTTATGCAAATGCAATTGTTGAAAACCTCACTTTAACCGACCCGAATGTTAACGCAGCAGGCCGTTCGGGCTACGTTGGCTCTCTTGTCGGCTGTTTAGGTACTGGAATGATTAGCGGCTGCAGCATCAAGGGGGGCAGTGTTTCCGGATATGATATCATCGGCGGCCTGGCGGGTTTGAATTTATACGGTGAGATTTCAAATTGCTCTGCAACAGGGAGTGTTTGGGGAGCGTATAACCGCATCGGCGGACTAGTGGGAGAAAATTGCCATGGCAAGATTTCAAACTGCTCTGCAGCAGGTAGTGTTGGGGGACCAAGGGATCGCATCGGTGGGCTGGTGGGAAGCAATGGTGGCACAATTTCGAGTTGCTATGCAACAGGAAATGTTTCGGGAGATTCTTTCATCGGTGGATTGGTGGGACACAATTTTGATTACATCACGAACTTGATTTCAAATTGCTATGCTACTGGAAGTGTTTCGGGAGATTATAACACTGGTGGGCTGGTGGGAGAAAATTACAATGGCACGATTTCGGCTTCTTTTTGGGATATCGAAACCAGCCAGCAAACAAGAAGTGATGGTGGTGCAGGTAAGACAACAATCGAGATGCAGACAGCCAGTACGTTCCTCAATGCCGGCTGGGACTTCGTGGACGAAACTGAAAACGGCACCGAAGACATCTGGTGGATTCTCGAAGACAAAGACTATCCACGCCTATGGTGGGAACTGGTAGAAAACAACTCGACAGAATTAAAATAGAACCAATATAGACGAAATTTCCAATTAATTCGGGGTGGATTTTCCTTTGTAGCTTCCTGTTTCATTAGTTATACTCTCGAACTATGAATACACGCAATGCTAAAATTTCGGATGCGAAAACTGTTTATTCTCTGATCAATTATTATGCTGAGCGGGACAGGATGCTGTTTCGTTCTCTGGCAGATATATATGAGAACCTGCAGTCCTTTTTAGTGGCTGAGCTTGACGGCAATGTAGTCGGTTGTTGTGCCTTGCAGATTATCTGGTCGGACCTGGCGGAGATAAAATCACTGGCGGTTGACCAGGCGCATAAAGACAAAGGTATTGGCAAAATGTTAGTGGCCGCAGCTATCGAGCAGGCTAATCAGCTTGGCGTGTCACAGGTTTTTGCTCTTACATTAGACCCGGTATTTTTTGAAAAATTGAGTTTTAAGATAATCGAAAAAGACGCTCTGCCGATGAAGGTTTGGAGCGATTGTGCCCGATGTCCAAAGCAGCAGAACTGCGATGAAACAGCAGTCATAAAAAAAGTGAACTAAAGTGAACTAAATTTTGGAGTGCCTAAATTGCGGATTACCCGTCTTAAGCCTTGTTGAAAGATCTTATAACTTTAGCTCATTTTAGGCACTTTATACTTTAGGCACTTTTCATCCTACTTGTCTTCTCTGGAACAGGGCGACGGCCAACGCTAAAATGGCGGTTGTATAGCACAAAGCGTACGAAGCGCTTATTATGATATATTTCAGTGGAACAGCACTTCCTTCATAAATAGCATCACTTATCCAGAAAATCTGGAGATTTGGCACCAGAAATCGGCCTATTTTAGCCCATAAGTGGGTCTGGGCGAATCTGCCGAACGTATAATCACTAATAAGACCAAGCAGGAAGATTCCAATACAGCCTGCAAGTGTTACAACAATGTTAAACCTGGCGGAAAGTGCCAGCGCCAAAGCAGCGATTATAATCACAGCGAGCAGCAGCAATAATGAGCCGTAAATATCCAATGCGTTTATGCCATTGTTCTGAGGCTTAAACTGCCAGTCTCGGTCGATAAAGGTTAGGAATATTATCGACAAAGTGGCAAATATGCCGCCTAATACTATGGCTGTTGAGGAGAGTTTCCAGTCATAAGTATAGTTAAAAAAGGCACTTAGAAGAAATGTCAGCGCAATTCCTATTGATGCTGTGCTTATAACCGTCCAATCATGTGTATCTCTTACTGTTTCGAGGACGCCGTGCCTGATTGACATAAGCAGGGCAATAGTGCAAATATAATGTGCTAAAGCTACCGCAGCGACCACGCCCAGAAACTTTGCCACGATAAAAACAGGACGTTTGACAGGCTTGCTCAGAACCGTTGTTATGGTCTTACTCTCCATTTCCTCTGCTACGGCACCGGAAGCAGAGAAAATTGCTATGAACAAGCTGGTCAGAAAAAGCGTAGACAGTCCTAACTCACGTAGGAGTTTATTGTCGTCACTCATTGTGTACATAGCCAACGATGGGCTAATAATGAAAAGTAAAAGAGCAGCACCGATGATTATAGCGTAAACGGGCTGTCTGAGTGTTTCTGTAAAGGTATTTTTGGCTATCGTAAATAATGTATGCATAGTTCGTTAGCTCATTTAATGTGGAATTCAAACATATACTATCGTGGCAGTTTTACCTCTGTGTTTAATTTTTTGCAATTGTCTCTATACATATCTATTTTTGTTGTTTATATTATTTGACCTCGAACTTGTAAAGAATTTACTTATATTGCATGTTGATATAAAATACTGAATTTGTAGTTTTTTTGTTCGTTGTATTAAATTAGGATCAAGTATGACAATATCATCTAAACGGGCTGAATACATAGCATTGCTGTCATTGATCTTGAGTGTAGTCTTTTTCGTTATAGTTCTTATCCTGGGGCGATGGAGCGGCATCTCAGCGGTCTATAAACTTAGCTGGCTTATCCTCTTGGAGGCTTTGATCTGGCTCGTTCTTGTTATCCAGTTCCATCAACGCGCCTTGGCCGAGCAGGAGAAGCTCGATATGAGCCAGTTAGCCAAGGACGAAACGTCATCTACAATATTCCAGGCCAAGCGCGAGCGCGCCGATTTATTCGCCGTAGCCCAAAGCCGACTCCGGATATTAGAGAAATGGTTCATTCCTATTTTTGCCGTTGTTATTGCTGCCTATGAAATAGTAATTGGTCTCTATTTGTTAAAAGCTGCTCCAGGTGAGGCTGCAGTTGAGCTCAAGCAGCCGCTGCTTTGTGCGATTTTCATAGTGGCGATAGCGTTTGTCACCTTCTTGATTTCCCGTTACGCAACAGGCATGTCGGCACAGGTGCAATGGAAGCCTCTCAGAGCCGGCGGCAGCATCATGCTCGGGGTGGCAGTTTTGTGTTTCGCTTTAGCGATAGGCCTGGCTCTGGTACAGTTCAATATCTTTGTAGTAATGAATATAATCAGATATGTCATTCCAATCTTGCTAATTGTTCTTGGTGTGGAAACAGCCCTTAACGTTGTCCTGGACATATACCGTCCGCGAATTAAAGACCAATACGATAAAGTTGCTTTTGACAGCCGGCTTCTGGGGCTTATAAATGAGCCGGGCGAAATATTCCGTACTGCCGCCGGTGCGATTGATTATCAGTTCGGATTCCAGGTCTCCCAAACCTGGTTTTATAAACTGCTGGAAAAAGCGATTGTGCCGCTGGTTCTGTTTGCCGTCGTGACACTGTATCTGATGAGCTGTATCGTTATTATAGAGCCTAATGAAGAGGCTATTATAGAGCATTACGGAAATCCCCTTGATAAAGCAGGCCAGGTAAGGCATGTCGGACCTGGATTGTATATCAAATGGCCTTGGCCGATCGATATTGCCTATAAGCATCCTGCAAAAAAGGTTTCGGAAATCAGTATAGGCTTTATTCCCAAAGCAAATGAAAATCCTGAAGAGTTTGGATACGGACCGCTGTTGTGGGGTAAGACCCACTATGAACAGGAATACCAGTTACTCGTAGCCAGTGAGCAATCCGGTGCCACTTCTGCTGCCGGGGCTGCGCCGGTAAGCCTCGTAATGGCTGCGGTCCCCGTCCAGTACAGAATAAAGGACCTGTACCGCTTTATCTACAATCATGATGAGCCGGAGAAGCTGCTCGAATCTATATGTTATCGGGAGCTTACGGAATTCGCCGCCGGCACAAAGATCGAGGTCGATACCGAGGAGGACTTGGAGCACAGCCTGCTTGGAGCAGGTAGAGCCGAGGCTAAAGAAATTTTAACGCGAAGAATACAGCAAGCCGTTGACAGAGAAGGCTTGGGCGTTGAAATCGTATTTCTGGGTTTGCAGGGCATCCATCCACCACCCGAAGTTGCAGCGGATTATCAAAATGTGGTTGCTGCCATTCAAATTAAACAGGCACTTATCCTTGAAGCTTATGCCAAGCGAAACAAGATTTTAAGCAACCTCGTGGGTTCAGTAGAGGAGGCTGACAGGCTTTTTTCACTTGCTGAGCAATACCAGCAAATTCGAGAAAATAACGAAATCAGCCAAACGGAAAAGGAAAAACTTGCCCATAATCTTGACTTTGCCTTTGAGCAGGCCAGTGGCGATATTTTCACTACGTTAAAAGAAGCACAAAGTTATGCCTTTGAAAAAGCAACACTCGCACAATCAACAGGTCAACGCTTTGCCAGTCAGCTCAAGGCTTACAATGCTGCCAAAGAAATCTACAAGCGAGAGCAGAGACTGATAGCTTTTGAAGAAGCGATTGGACAGGGAAACATAAGAAAATATGTAGTGGTTTCCGATCCGAACGATTCGCAGGTTTTCATATTCGATTTCCAGGAAAAGAAAATTCCGAGTTTGTACGATATAGAGGGCTTTGAGGAGAGCAACAAAAAATGAAAAGTATGGCTATTACTATATTTGTCGTGCTGATAATTGCAATTTTGGCTCTTTATCTTTTCTCGTTCCAGGTAAGAGAGATAGAAACTTCCCTGGTAACGACCTTCGGCAAGCCAACGCGTAAAATCACCGAGCCTGGCTGGTATTTCAAATTGCCGGCTCCGATTCAGAGAGTGCACACATTTGACTCGCGGATGAGAGTTTACGAAGCCGACCTCGGCGAGACAACAACAAAGGGCGCCGCGCCAATTATCGTCAACACTTACGTCGTTTGGAAAATTGTTGAGCCGCTAAGATTCTTTAATGCCGTTGGAACCATCAAAGAAGCTACAAGCAAATTGTACAGCCAAATTAGCGACACTCAGAACAAGGTAATAGGCCAGCATGCCTTCAGCGAATTTGTCAATAGCGATCCGTCAAAGATAAGATTCAGGCAAATTGAAGAGGAAATGCTCGCCGAGCTTCAGAAATCCCTTGAACATGCCAACTACGGTATAGAAATCAAAACCCTCGGTATAAAACAGCTCAAAATTAGTGAAGATGTAAGCAAAGACGTTTTTGAAAGAATGAAGGCCGAAAGAAACCGCAGAACCGAAGCTACTAAATCCGAGGGAGACGCCCAGGCACGCAAGATAGAAAGCGATGCGAATTTAAAGAAGGAAGTGCTCCAGGCAACCGCCAGAGCAAGAGCCACGATAATAAAAGCTCAGGGTGATGCAGAAGCTGCACAATATTACGAAATGCTGGAGGCTGAGCCTGAGCTTGCTATTTTCCTGCGGAACATCGATGCCCTAAAAGAAGTATTAAAGGAAAGGTCAACCATTGTTCTAACCACAGATACGGACATCGTACGGCTGTTACGGGAAATGCCTCATATTAAACTTATCGAGCCGAACGAACCGCAAACACAGCCCCGATAAATCGGAGTGGTCGATAGTATGGACGAGCAAAATCACGAAAGCAACGAGAACCTGCAGGCTCAATCACCTGGTAATAAGACCGGTGAAGAGCTTGATGCCGCGGGCAAGTCTCTGTCCGAGGCGTTGAGAATCAGTTTTGCCATTCTGAAAGTGATAATGCTTATACTGGTGGTCATCTTCCTGGCCTCAGGTTTTAGAACGGTTGGTTCTGATGAGCAGGCAATTGTTCTGCGGTTTGGCAAGATTCGTGGCGTGGGTGAAGAAAGACTCCTCGGCCCAGGCCTGCACTGGGTTTTTCCTTATCCAGTAGATGAAATTGTAAAAATTCCCGTACAGAAAAAAGTCAATTTGCCGATTGATTCTTTTTGGTACTATCAGAGTGCATCAGAACTACTCGGCGGAGGGCCGAAACCAAGAACTAACTTTTCGGAGAAACTCAATCCAGTAAGGGACGGTTATTGTATTACACGAAGCGAAAAACAAGACCAGGCACTAACAGGTACTGCTGGCAGTGATTACAACATTATCCATTGCAAGTGGCAGCTAACCTATAAAATCGATGATCCCGAACGTTTCTTCAGAAACGTTTATGTAGACCTGGAGAAAATACCAGCGGGGCAGAATTATGCCGATATTATATCTAAAAATATAAGTCAGCCTTTGGAGTATATGTTTGCCGACGCTGTTGTAACTGCAATGGTTAACTTTACTATTGATGATGTTCTGTTCGAGCAGGTGGCAACAATAGCGCAGCATGTTAAAAAACTGTTGCAGGAAAAGCTCGACACAATAGAAAGCGGCATACAGGTTGTGTCTGTGCAGTTGACAGATAAAACCTGGCCTCGCCAGGTTAACGAAGCGTTCCAGGACTCTATTAAAGCAAGTCAGGAAAGACAAAAAGCTGTAAGTGAGGCTAAAACTTATGCTGAACGAACTCTTAACAAAGTTGCAGGCCCGATTGCAGCCCAGCTTTATGCAGCTTTGCAGGATGAGACTGTAAGCGAGGAGCAAAAAGAGTTTTTGTGGCTTCAATTAGCAGGTACGGCCCAGGACATAATAGCGGAGGCACTCGCCTACCAAACGAAGGTCGTCGCTTCTGCCCAGGCCAGAGCAGAATATTTGAAAAAAATACTGCCCGAGCTTCGAAAACGACCGGAGCTTGTTATGCAGAAAATTTATCAGGATGCCATAGTGGAAGTCCTGAGCAATGCTGAAGATAAGTACGTGGTTCAGCCTATCAGAGACTCGAAAGGCAGAGAAGTTAGGATTTACATAAGCAAGGACATAAACACAAAACAGAGTTCTGATTAGGAAAAAGATCGGGGTAAAAAACTAAAAAGACGAGAACACAGACTATGGCCCATGAGCATTTGCATTTTAAAGATGACATCGCTGCTGAACATACTCACAGCAAGCAGATTCGTGTAAGCATGGCCCTTTTGGGCACGTTGGCCGGCGGAATGCTGTTGATAAACAGCGGTATCTCCAGGTTTATTTACGGCCGAACCAGTTTCAATACCGAGTTTTTGGCGATGGTTGCCGCGATACTACTCGGTGCACCGATTATCCTTCATGCAATAACAAGCCTCATAAGAAAAGAGGCTCACATGGATGTGCTGGCTGCTCTGGCGATAGGCGCCGCCTTTGCGACGCAGAACTATGTCACAGCGGGCATTGTTTCATTCTTTATGCTACTGAGTGAGCTTATCGAAAGCCGCACAGCTCTTGGTGCTCGCGCCTCTATCGAATCACTTATTAAGCTGACACCTACAAAGGCAAATTTAGTTGACCAGCAGGGCGATGAAAAAGAAGTACAAGTCAGCAGCTTAAAGTCCGGCGATAGTATTCGTGTTCGACCCGGCGATAACATACCGGCTGATGGACAGGTCATTAAGGGACTTAGCTCCGTGAATGAGGCGACTATAACGGGTGAATCTTTGCCTGTTGATAAGGTGCCTGGGATGCAGGTTTATGCCGGTACAAACAACCTCACCGGTGTCCTGGATATCACCGTAACCAAAGCCGGCAAAGATACTACACTCGGCAAAGTTCAGTCGTTGATTATGCAGGCTGAACAGACAAAGATACCGATTATGCGGATAATCGACAGTTATGTAAGATGGTATACGCCGACAATTTTGATGATTGCCGTGATTGTGTTATTTTTTACCGGAGATTTCAACAGATTTATTACGATACTTGTTATTTCGTGTCCTTGCGCGTTGATTTTAGCCACTCCCACGGCGATGGTAGCGGCGATTTCAGCATCAGCAAGGCTGGGTATCCTTATAAAAAACGTTGCCGATTTAGAGATTGCCGGAAAGATGACCGCGCTGGTCTTTGACAAAACGGGAACGGTAACAACGGGCCGGCTGTATGTAACAAAACTAACTCCCGCTGAAAATGTTGAGCCGGCGGAATTGCTGACAGTTGCTGCTTCTGCCGAGCAGATGAGTAAGCATCCAGCCGCAAGAGCGCTGACGGAGGTGGCAAAGGAAGCGAATCTCCCGTTGGCGACTGCAGATAACTTCAAGGAAACTCCCGGTAAAGGTGTTACTGCTACAGTTAATTCGGTAAAAGTCATGATCGGCAGGGACACTTTTCTGAAGGAAAATAATGTGGATATAGCTACTGTCTCCGACCCCAGTCTTCATGAAGAGCAAGGCTTCAGCACGCTTTATGTTGCCAAAGATAACAAGTGCATAGGCTGGATCGGCCTGCAGGATAAGACTCGCCCGGAGGCAAGACAAGCGTTTAAGGAGCTTATTGATATTGGCATAAAGCGTTTGACTATGCTTACCGGCGACCGTGAAGAAGTTGCTAATCGTGTCGCAGCGGAGCTGGGGTGTACGGATGTTAAGGCGCATTGTCTGCCCACCGATAAGCTGGCGATAGTTGAGCAAATTAAAGAAGATGGACACACCGTAGCTGTTGTCGGTGACGGAATAAACGATGCGCCGGCTTTGGCAGCGGGCGACCTGGGTATTGCTATGGGTGCTGCCGGCAGCGATGTTGCTATAAATTCCGCCTCAATAGCGCTGATGAGCGATGATCTGAAGCGCCTGCCTTTTCTTGTACGTCTATCGCGAAAAACCAGAGCCGTTATATTGGAGAATCTCTCTTTTGGAATTATGTTTATAATTCTCGGAGTTGCTGCGGCGTCAGCAGCATGGCTTTCAGCGGTTTACGCTGCTGTGCTGCATTTTGTTGGGACATTGATTGTTGTTTTTAATAGTGCTCGTCTTGTCCGCTACGGAGAGGAACTGCATCACAAGCCATAAATGTAAAGCAAACACGAAATACGCACCACGAGATACGAAATTATGGATTACGCCATTGAAACTTTTTCTTTAACCAAGGTTTTTTCCGACTGGTGGGGTCGGGACAAAGTTATTGCTGTTGATGACCTGAATTTGCGGATTCAGTACAATGAGGTCTTCGGATTGTTAGGCCCCAACGGCTCAGGTAAAACGACAACACTAAAACTATTGCTGGGTTTGCTTTACCCGACAAAGGGAAGGGCTGTTATCCTGGGCGGAGACGGGGCCGATCCCAAAATCAATGCCAAGATTGGTTTTCTGCCGGAGGAGTCCTATTTGTATAGGTATCTGAACGCCCGTGAAACATTGGACTTCTACGGAAGACTGTTTGGTCTGGCCGCAAAAGTGAGAAAGATGCGTATAGAATCGCTTCTCGATATGGTCGGTCTAAAGGCAGTAGCAAACAGGCCTGTGGGAACCTTTTCGAAAGGTATGGCGCGCAGAATCGGCCTGGCCCAGGCACTGATTAACGACCCTGACCTTTTAATCCTGGATGAGCCGACGACAGGACTCGATCCTATCGGAACCAGACAGATAAAGGATTTAGTCTTAAAGCTCGCAGAGAGAGGCAAAACAATTTTGCTCTGCAGCCATCTGCTCGCCGACGTTGAAGATGTATGCGATAGAATCGCAATTCTATACGGCGGCAGAATTCAAGCAGAGGGAAAGGTCAAAGACCTTTTACAAACTAATAAAAAACAGATCACAACAAGCGATTTAAGCGATACCGCCGTTGAGAGAATCAAGCAAATACTTCAGGACGAGCATGCCCAGTGTGAAATAACTTCCCCAATGGACAAGCTCGAAACATTTTTTATTAAAACAGTTGCAATCGCTCAGGAGCATGCCCAGCCTACAAGCGGTGCTGTAAGCACAACCCAAATCGGTGATTTTCTCGCAGCGGCGTCTTCCGGGGACAATATTCTTGATAAGCTTGTTTCCGCCACGGTATCAGAAGAGACTACTACGGAAACTCTCAAAACCAGGCAGGTTGTTCCCACCGAAGTTCCTGAATCCAAGACTGATAAGGAGTTATTGAGCAAACTAAGCAAGACTGTTGAGCCAGCTCAACCTAAACCAGTCATCCAGAACGAGAAGATAAAAACTGAATCGGTCGAACCTAAAACCTTCGAGAAGGAGCACGTCAAAAAAAGCATTTTAGACCGGTTGACAGGTCGTTTTGCCGAACGGGATGAGCATATAGAGCAAGCTGAGGAGAATAAATCTCAGACAGGAGACGCTGGCGATGCGTAGTATCTGGGCTGTTGCTATAAATACAATAAGGCAGGCCCTGCGGTTGAAGATTGCCGCTGCCTTTATAATCCTGCTGCTCATCCTGCTTCCTGTTATGGGCGTTTCGGTAACCGGCGACGGCACGTTGAAGGGCAGACTCCAGACATTTGTAAGCTATGGTCTGTCACTGACCAGTATTTTGCTTTGCCTGCTGACTATTGTGGTTTCGGTCTATTCACTAACAAGTGACATCAAGCAAAGACAGATATACACCGTCATTACCAAACCCATTCGACGATTTCAGTTTCTTTTAGGTAAGCTGCTCGGTGTGGCATTGCTCGATATAGCCTTACTTTTTCTCTTTTCAATTATAATATACGGTATTACTGTTTTCATGCCCGGATTTTATAACGCGACTGCAACTGAGCTTACCGAAGCAGATAACGAGTTTTATACCGCTCGGGCCAGCCTGGCTCCGCCAGATATCGATGTCAGCAAAGAAGTCGAGGAAGTTTACAGTAAACTTAAAAAGGCCGGCCAGTTACCTGAGACTATGTCATACAATGAGATTATAAAACAGCTTACCAGCGTAACAAAACTTGAAAGGCGTGCTGTTGCTCCGGGTTACATATTGCCATTGTTGTTTACCGGTATTAAGCCCATCGGTCCTAATGAGAGCTTATTCATAAGATTCAAATATGATGTTGCGGTTACTCCCACCGATTCGCAAATTATCGGCAGATGGCTGGTGGGAGACTATAGGCAAATTCAATATGGCGAGAAAAGTGATACTCCCATCTATGATGCGACCTATAAACATTCGATCCGGACAATTCATGAAATAGAAGTTCCAGCGAGTGTAGTACCGGCTGATGGCCGTTTATGCGTTGCATTTGCAAATCCTCCCATAAACAACACGGTGGTCTTCTTTCCAATTGAAGACGGCCTGGAAGTGCTTTATAAAGCAGATACCTTCACCGGCAATTTTGTTAGAGTTGTGCTTTTGATTTTTTTTCGTTTGGTCTTTCTTGCCAGCTTAGGGATATTGGCTGCGAGCTTTCTGTCTTTCCCGGTGGCAATACTTTTTTGTCTTGTGATATTTTTTACTGCTACTTTTAGCAATTTTGTTATCGAATCATTCAATTTTCTCGGCCGCAATCTAAGCAGTGTTTATTCTTACACCGTTAAGCCGGTCATTCAGCTCTTGCCGCAGTTTGATAAGTTTAATCCCACAAAATTCCTGATACCTGCAAGGTTATTAAGCTGGATTTTAGTGGCGAAGGCTGCCGCTCTTATGGTTTGTGTTAAATCATTATTATTGTTGCTCATTGCTCTACTAATCTTCAGTTTCAAAGAAATCGCAAGGATTATAGTGTAGCCTTCGTCCCGAGCTCAAGCCGAAGGCTGAGGTTTGTAATTTTTATGCGTTTGCGTGACGCCACAGTTTATTTTATTTGCGTTATTCTCATGGTTGGCTTGCTAATTATCGCCGGGATGCGCTTAGATTATATAAACTCCCAACGAAAGGAGATGAAACTTATAATCAATGAGCCTCTTGAGAATGCTCCACCTTCTTTGGCATTTGCCACCGTTGCTATGGGAGCTTTTCGCGGCCTCGTTGTAGATGCGCTTTGGATAAGAGCGGATAACCTGAAAGATCAAGGCCAGTTCTTCGATGCCAAGCAGCTTGCCGAATGGATAACCATTTTACAACCTCGCTTCGCAGCGGTCTGGGAGTTTCAGGCCTGGAATATGGCTTATAATATTTCCGTAGCCATACCTGCCACCCAACCGGACCAGCGTTGGCGCTGGGTTAAAAATGGCTATGAGCTTCTGCGGGACAAGGGTATCCCGTTAAATCCCAGGAGTATCGAGCTGTATCGCGAGCTTGCCAGAATATTTCAGCACAAGATAGGCGGTGTTACGGATGATGATCATAAATATTATAAAGTGCAATTAGCTCTGACCATGGAGCCGCTGCTCGGTCCTGCGGATAATGAATATTTCGAGGCCTTGGCTAAAGTCCCGGCAAAGTGGCAGCAAATCATAGAGAACAAAGACGTAGCCGATTTAGTCGCAGCTCTTAGAGCCGCCGAAGATGTATTTGCCGGTGCCGATGCCGGAAAGTTTGTTGATAATTACTTAGCCTTGAGGCAGAATCCTAAACGATTCAAGCCTTCGGCAATCGAAACAATAGATAACTTCAGAGGAACGCCAGCACTTAAGAAGTTTGATATTTTTGCCAAGGCATACTACCTGCGCAATACTCTGAAACTCGAACCGGTTTTAATGCAGCAGTTGAATAAGACATACGGCCCTATTGAATTTAGCGATCCCAACAAGCATGTGCCTTTGGATTGGCGACATCCTGATAGTCATGCCCTTTATTGGGGTGTTAAAGGTCTAAAAGAAGTTGCCAAAAACGAAGACCGGGAAGTCTCTATAACCGAGACCAATACAGACCGCATTGTTGTTCATAGCCTGCAGAATCTTTTCCGCTATGGAAAAATATTCTTGTATGATGTGCCGGTAGTATCGTCGGAAGATTCCGCCGTATCCGTCGAAGGCGGTGAGCAGAGAATGGAAAAAACGATATTTCTACGGCCGAATTTGGGAATGTTTCAGCCATACAATGATGCAATGATGGCGGTGCTTGACAAATATAAGAGGCCGGATGACGAAGGCTCCTATAAATCGTTACAGGACGGCCACCGTAATATGCTGAAAAATGCTATTTTTTTGTTTTATCAGACAGGCCATCTATCTGAGGCGCAAAAAATCTATGACCAGTTGCGAAAACTCTATCCTTTTGAGGAATTCAAAGTCCCTCTGGCTGTATTCGCAAGGAATCGTTTCCGCGAAGAGCTCGATGGCCTTGGCATATTCGATGCACGGGAGCAGATAATAGCACTTCTTAGGGAAAGCTACTTCAGATACGCGATGCGGGACGATGATGCGGCGTTCGGCAGTGAAAAATTGGCACAGGAAGTCTGGCAGCGGTACCAGGAAGAATACCCTGAGGAATATAGGGTTGACGTTGGCAAGTTACCTGTATTAAGATACCTTGCACTTCTGGATTTTATCAATGACGGACAGTTTCCGCCTAATTTAAGATTTAATTTGCTCCAGCGTATAAAAATCGAAAGGCCCGAGCGTTATAAGGAATTTGAACAACAGGCAGAAGAGCTAAGAAAAGAAATAGAAAAGACAGAGTAAATCCCGTGTTTATGCGGGTGATTTATATGGAATTTTCATGCGCAATACACTCGCACAGGAGCTTACACCCTCGCAAAGAAAAGCTGTGTTCCATGCAGAAGGACCTCTGCTTGTTATTGCAGGCCCGGGCAGCGGCAAAACCCGAGTCATTACATATCGAATAGCCGCACTTATAGATTCAGGTATTAAGCCATACAATATTTGCGCAATAACCTTCACCAACAAAGCTGCCAATGAGATGCGACAGAGAGCTATTGCACTCGGTGCTTCTGCCGGTGCACATATCAGCACATTCCACTCTTTATGCGTCAGAATCCTTCGTCAGTACGCTGACAGAGCCGGCATAAAACCAAGCTTTAGTATTTATAATGAGTCCGACCAGAGCAGATGTATTAAACAGGCTGTTAAGGATTGTGAGCTTGATACAACCAATTTCCCGCCCGCACGAATGCTCGAAGCTATTTCTATGCTTAAGAACAAATTAATTGATGTTGATTTGTTCAAGGCTCAGATCGATGGCTTTTTCACGCAAGCATTAGCCAAAATATATGAACATTACCAATACATCCTGGATGAGTACAATGCACTGGATTTTGATGATTTATTGATGAAAACCGCTTTTTTGCTTCAGAATTTTCCTGATGTTTGCAGCGAGCTTGGAAACCGTTTCAAGTTCCTGCTCATCGATGAATATCAGGACACCAACCACGCCCAGTATAAAATTGCCAAAGCTCTCGCATCCCAGCACGGAAATATTTGCGCAACCGGCGACCCCGACCAGTCCATCTACCGCTGGCGGGGAGCCGACATTCGCAATATATTGGCCTTTGAGAATGATTGGCCGCAAGCCACCGTAGTCAAATTAGAGGAGAACTTCCGCAGCACGCCCAATATTCTCGAAGTCGCAGACAACTTAATAGCCTTCAACGAAAATCGAAAACAAAAAAAGCTTGTTCCAACGAAGCCTCATGCCAGAGATGTTATTGTAGATGCTTTCGAGGACGAAGCTGAAGAAGCAAAAGCTGTAGCTCAGCGAGTGAAGAAGCTTTCCGAAGAAGGCGCATCTCTAATGGACATGGCTGTGTTCTATCGCGTTAATGCTATGAGCCGTGTGCTCGAAGAAGCGTTTATACGAAATGAAATACCGTACCAGATTGTCCGTGGCGTGGAATTCTACAATAGAAAAGAAATCCGAGACATTCTGGCATATTTGAAAATACTGGTGAATCCTAACGATGAAATTGCTCTGTTACGCATAATCAACACACCGTCACGCGGCATTGGAAAAACCACAATTGACAGAGTCCGCGCTTATGCCGTCACCAATAGAATCAGCTTATTCGAGACACTGAAACGCTCAGGGCATATCGATTCTCTCTCAAAAGCGACCCAGGCCAAACTTGCCGCTTTTATAAATATGCTTGAGCAATTCAAAAAAGATGTGACCGGCAAGGTTGCACCGCTTGCAGAGCGGGTCTTTATTGAGTCGGGGCTGGAGGAGTTCCTCCGGTCTGCCGGGGATCAAAACGCGTCTGAAAACGTTAATGAACTAATAAATTCCATCGCACAGTATGATCAGCAGGCAGAAGAACCCGCCTTGCTCGATTATCTTCAGCAAATAGCGCTATTCAGTGATACCGATGCATACGACACTGCTGTCGAACGAGTTGCTTTGATGACTCTGCACGCCGCGAAGGGACTCGAATTTGAAAACGCTTTCATCGTTGGTCTGGAAGAAGGCCTATTGCCCCATGAAAAATCTAATACCGAAGATAAGGATGACCTGGAAGAGGAACGCAGGCTTTTTTTTGTTGGTATAACCCGCGCCAAAGTCGGTTTGCACATCAGCTATGCGCGGTACCGAACTATACGAGGACAAATGCTGCGAACGATTCCATCGCCGTTTCTTTTTGAAATTGGAATCGACTTAGCTGAAACTAATAGCTCCAGTTCTTCGCTTCATCCTGTCATTGACGCGCAGGCTGGAATCTATAATTCCATGCCGGCTTTTTCTGCAGGTGATCTTGTACGGCACAAGACTTTCGGAAAGGGCAGGGTTCAGGAATTTGTTGATATGGGCGAAAACAGCGTGGTAGTAGTTAAATTTGGTAATGGCCAGATAAAATCGCTGATGGTAAGATACGCCAACCTTTCAATAATATAAACTTGTCCCTTCGTCAGGCTTTGAGTAAAGTCGAAAGAAAGGAATCTTGATATGGCAAGACCTCAAATCAATCTCTACTACAAGAACGTGACATCAGCTGTGATTGGCAGAAAGAACGGAATCACACCAAGGCAGCTGCAATCGCTGGCAAAGAAAACACAACTATTGATTATGCAGATAAATAAACAGCGCAAAGCTGGCAAAATACCATACCGAGATCTTCCTTATGACAGGCGTATTATTAGAAACATAAACGCCATCGTAAAACATCTGAAGAAGAACTGTGAATACCTTGTTGTTCTGGGTATAGGTGGCTCTGCACTTGGGAACATTGCTTTGGATACGTCTTTGCGTCCCTATTTAGCCGGCCTTGACTCCAAACGCCGAAAAGGACCGCATCTTTTTGTCTTTGATAATGTTGATCCTGCTCAATTTGGCTCTTTCCTCGACTGTGTAGCACCAAAGCTCGAAAAAGCTGTCTTTAACATAATAAGTAAGTCCGGCCGAACTACGGAAACTGCCGCGCAGTTCATGATTATCCGTAAGATGCTCATCGATACCGTCGGCAAGGCCGGCTACAGAAAGCGGGTTGTCGCAACCACCGACCCGAAGCAGGGCACCCTCCGCAAGATCGCGGACACCGATAAATTGAAAACCCTGGAAGTCCCAAATGGCGTCGGGGGTAGATTCAGTGTCCTAAGCGCGGTCGGCTTATTTAGTGCTGCCATGTGTGGCGTCAATATCAGCCAGCTCCTGGCTGGTGCGCGCGATATGGACGCACGAGTAAGAACCACTCGATTTTCCAGAAATCCTGCTGCAATCAATGCAGCGATAAACTACTATTATTATAATCACGGTAAAAAGATTTCCGTAATGATGCCGTATAGCTACCACCTTAAAAACTTGGCTGATTGGTACAGACAGCTCTGGGCTGAAAGTCTCGGAAAAGCAGAGGACCTGAAAGGCAAAGAGGTTCATATCGGCCCAACGCCTGTTAAAGCTTTGGGAGTTACGGACCAGCATAGCCAGATACAATTATACCGTGAAGGACCTAACGATAAACTTTTCACCTTTCTGCAGGTCAATAATTTTGAAAAAGACGTTAAGATTGGCCCGGCTCCTGATTGTGCTCCTGAACTCGATTATCTTGCAGGTAAAAAATTAAGTACACTGCTAAACAATGAGAAAAAAGCAACCGAGTACGCTCTGTTGCAAAGTAAGCGTCCTTGTCTGACAGTCATTTTCCCTGAAGTAAACGAGTATACGGTGGGGCAGTTTATTTATTTGTACGAGGTGACAACTTCTCTGGCAGGAGCATTGTTTAGTATCAATCCTTATGATCAGCCCGCCGTTGAGTTGGGTAAAGAAGCCACGTTCGCCCTTATGGGTAAGAGCGGTGAGGAGTATGAAGAATTGGGCCGTAAAATTCAATCTCTAACAGATATTGACACGGCCTACCTGGTCTGATACTTATACGCTGGATTAAAGGCAATTTGAAGGAATAGGCTAATGAATTATGCGATTATAATGGCAGGGGGGATGGGCAAAAGATTATGGCCGCTCAGTCGGGAAAAACGTCCCAAACAAGTTTTGAAACTTCTCGATGGACAAACACTTCTTGGCCGGTGTTTTGAACGGCTTGCACCTATATTTGACCCCAGAAACATAATCATTCTCACAAATGCCGGCTATGCAGACCTTGTTCGTGAAGAGCTTCCCGACGTGCCGTTCAACAATGTCATCGCTGAGCCGGCAGTACGAGACACAACAGGTGCAATCGGTTTAGCGGCAACAATACTTAGCAAATTTGATCCTGATGCCCAAATAGCTGTTGTAACCGCCGACCAATTGATTGAACCTCCCGAAGTACTGCAACAGGCTCTTAAGGATGCTTTGGTTTTTGTAAAAAACAATCCCAACAATATGATTACTTTCGGTATTAAGCCAACGTTTGCCAGCACTCAACTCGGTTACATAAAGTGCGCCGCTGCCAGTGAATTTCCAGGTTGTAAGAATAAAATATTTTCTGTAGAGGCTTTCAAAGAAAAACCTGACGAAAAAACCGCACAAGAATATCTTCAGGCTGGCCAGTACCTATGGAATTCGGGTATGTTTGTCTGGAAGGCTAAAACAATTTTGGCCAACTTAGAAAAATTTTTACCTCAGGCTTCTGAGCCTCTACGCAAAATCGGGGCCGACTGGGACAGCCCAAATCAGCAGAAAACACTCGAGGAATGGTTTGTGAAACTGCCTAAGATCAGCATTGACTTTTCAGTTATGGAAAAGGCCGACAATGTTTATGCCATAAAGCTGGACTGTCGCTGGCTGGATATAGGCTCTTTCGCGGCTTTGGCCGACGTCATCAAATCAGACAAAGACAATAATATTGTTGTAGCCGGCTCAAGCGAGCTGCTTGACTGCAAAAACAGTGTTATAATTACTGAAGATGAAGGCCATCTAATCGCGGCTATCGGGCTCAAAAACATGGTCGTAGCCCACAGCCCCGATGCCACCTTAGTATGTCATATTGACCAGACCCAGAGATTAAAAGAGCTTCTTGAGCTGATAAAACAGCATCGCGGAGAAAGATTTCTATAGCAGCACAGTAAACCAATGAGATATCTGGCAATAGATTACGGCGAAAAACGCACTGGTTTGGCGATATGTGATGCAAATGAGACCATCGTCACACCCCTTGCTGTAATCCATGGTCAAAAAGAGCTGCAAAAGAAAATTTCCGCTGTAATCGGTAAAGAAGGCGTCGAAGCTGTTGTCATAGGGCTGCCTTTGAATATGGATGGCTCGGAGGGTTCTCAGACTAAACTTGTCTTGAAGTTCGCTGAGCAGCTAAGGGAGCACCTTGATGTTCCTGTCCACTTTCAGGATGAACGCCTGAGCAGCTTTGACGCTGAGCAAAAGCTCGCTCCTGCCGAGCTGACAAGAAGCAAAAAGAGAAAACGGCTCGATGCCGTCGCCGCTGCCTTAATATTAGAAGCCTTCCTCGAACAGAAATAATATAGCACTCCTGTATTACATATAAAAAGCCGCGACCGTGAGGGAGCGGTCCACCTGCGGCAATTTTTGATATCATTTTATGGCAAATATTGTTACGGAAAAGGCTTGCAAATAGAATAAAGTCCATTATAATTTGGGTTTTGACATAATAGGGGTAACCAGGAAAGGTTAATTCAAAGAATGTTAACGAAACAGGAAAAAGACAAAATTATTGGTGATTTTAAGACGTGCGAAGGAGATACCGGTTCGCCTGAAGTGCAGATTGCTCTGCTTACAGAACGGATTAATAATCTTACTGAGCATCTAAAGACCCATTCCAAACGCGGCTTGTTGAAAATGGTCGGGGCCAGAGCGGCGTTACTTAAGTATGTAGGCAAAAAAGATATTAACCGTTATCGAGAAGTCATATCTCGGCTCGGCTTGAGGAAATAGATATAAAGCCTAAAAGCACGTATTTATCAGAAGTGTAAAACTAAAGCGAGAGGCCGGGACCTTTGATTTCAACAATCTTAGGTTTTTGGCATGGATTCTTGCACAATTAATGAGGTAGCGTATGTCGAATGTTCATAGAGTCGAAAGGCAAATCGGGGGTAGAACCTTATCTATCGAAACCGGTAAAATTGCCAAACAAGCAGATGGAGCTGTAGTAGTTCAATACGGTGAAACGGTTGTCCTTGTTTCTGCTGTCGTTGCACCACCCAGGTCTGAAGAGATTGATTTTTTCCCACTGAGCGTCGAATATCGTGAAAAAACCAGCGCTGCAGGTAAATTCCCAGGTGGTTTTATCAAGCGTGAGGGAAGACCCAGTACTAAGGAGATTACAACCGCAAGGATGATAGATAGGCCGATTAGACCGCTGTTTCCTGATGGTTATATGCAGGAAGTGCAGATTATAGCCTACGTTTTAAGCGCCGACCGCGATAATGACCCTGATGTGCCGGCCATGATAGGAGCAAGCGCAGCGCTTACCATTAGCAAAATTCCGTTTTTGGGACCTATGGGAGCCTGTAGATTAGGCAGAATAGATGGCCAGTTTGTGGTGAATCCCACACATAAGCAAATGGCGGTTAGCGACCTTAATCTGCTTCTTGGTGGCCATAAAGAAGCAATAAACATGATTGAGGTCGGAGCCAAAGAAGTCTCCGAAGATTTAATTGCTGATGCCGTTCTGACAGCTCAGGAAATCATCGTCCAGGTGTGTGAGATGATCGAAGAGCTGCGCGAGAAAGCCGGGGTCGAAAAGGAAATCCCGCTTGTTGAGATAGACGAACAGCTTTATTCACATATTAGTTCGCAGATAGAAGATAAGTTGCGCGAGCTCAAGCAAATACCTAACAAGCAACAACGTCAAAATTCCATACAAGAACTGTTTAAACAGATTAGCGAACAATACAGTGCTGACGATACGGTGATTCAACCCGATAGCTTAGCTTCAAATGCCACAGGGCAGAAATGTAGTACAGCAATGCTCAAGCGAATCCTGGAAGGGATAGAATGCCAGGTTGTTCGCAAGATGTTACTGGAGGGCAGGCGGCCTGACGGCAGAGGCTATCAGGATGTTCGTCCTATTACGTGCGAAGCAGGTATTCTACCCAGAACTCATGGCTCAGCATTATTTACACGAGGAGAAACGCAAGCTTTAACGAGTGTAACCTTAGGCACAATCAGAGATGCGCAAATTATAGATGGTTTATTAGACGAGTACTCTCAAAGTTTCACCCTTCATTATAATTTCCCCCCATTTTCTGTCGGCGAGGTGAGACCGATGCGCGGGCCTGGTCGAAGGGAAATCGGTCATGGAGTCCTCGCAGAGCGAGCGCTGGAACAGGTAAGATCACCAGAGGATAAATTCGCATATACCGTCCGAGTAGTATCGGACATTACTGAATCAAACGGTTCCAGCTCGATGGCCTCGGTTTGCAGCGGCTCTTTAGCCCTTATGGACGCCGGCGTTCCAATCAGGAAAGCAGTCGCCGGCATATCAATCGGCATGGTCAGCGATAAAAAGGGCCGATATGAATTACTGACGGATATTATTGGCGAAGAAGACCATTTCGGCGATATGGATTTCAAAGTCGCCGGAACTACCGACGGAATTACGGCCATACAGCTCGACATCAAAGCTGAGGGCTTGGAACATGCAGTGATGGTCGAGGCCTTACAGCGTGCAAAAACGGCTCGCCTGGAAATACTGAAGATTATGAATAGTGTCATCAGTGAGCCCAGAGCTGAATTAAGTAAGTATGCACCGAAGTTGATATCTATAGAGATAGACCCCGAGTATATTGGTAAAGTAATCGGTCCCGGAGGGAAAATGATCAAGAGCATCCAGGAACAAACCGAAACCACTATCGAAATCGAGGAGGATGGAACGATTTATATAAGCTGTGTCGGTGGTGACGGGCATTTCAAAGCTAAAGAAATTATCGAATCACTTACGCAGTCTCCACAGGTGGGCAAGATTTACGGCCAGTCGAAAATAGTATCGGTGAAGGACTTTGGCGTATTTGTTGAGATCACGCCTGGCGTTGAAGGCCTGTGCCATATTAGTGAATTAAGTAATGGTTATGTCAAGAACGTTGAGGATGTTTGTAAGTTAGGTGACATAATACCTGTAAAGCTAATAGCGATTGACGAGCAAGGCCGGTTAAAACTTTCCCGTAAAGCGGCTCTCACAGAGCTCCATATAGAAGACGAAAAAAAGCCTGTAGGAAAAAGATAGTAAATAGCGGCCCGTTTCGTGACGAACCGGGTCGAAGGATAGGGGGGAGTTAAAGAGCTTGACCATTGGGAGCATAACAAGCGGAAAAATCGTAGCTTTGCACTTCTTATATTATGTTTTCAGATTCTGAAGAGTTTAATAAAGCAGGGAAAAATGGAAATCGGCATCTTCAGGAACTCGAAGAGTTGAGCAAGCTAACAGGTTCCCTTGCCCATGAGATCAAGAATCCTCTTTCTACCATTAAGATAAATTTGAAACTTGTCAAAGAGGAGCTGGAGAGCTCGAATTTTGCCGAGCTTAGCGGGATTAGCTCCGATACGGATAAACAAAATCTCATAAGAGCGCTTAGAAAAATAGCTGTGATACAAAAAGAAACAGACAGACTTGAAAATATCCTCGATAGCTTTTTGCGTTATATTCGCATGACAGAGCTACAGATAGCATCGGTCGATATTAATGAGCTTGTCGGTGATATGATCGATTTCTACTCACCGCAGGCCTACAGTCATTCGATAACCATTCGGCAAAGCTTACATAAAAAGCCGCTTGTCTGCAGAGTAGATGCGGATATGCTGAAACAAGCTCTGTTGAATCTGTTTATTAATGCCCAGCAGGCGATGAGCAGTGCTGGAGAGCTGATAATAAGAACGAGCGGCAGGGACAAAGAAGCCATCATACAAATTAGCGATACGGGCAGTGGTATTGCGCCGGAGAAGCTCCCTTTTATTTTCGATGCCTATCATTCGTTCCGGCCTCAGGGAAGCGGATTGGGTTTGCCCATAACAAAAAAAATAATTGAGGCGCATAAAGGTACAATATCCGTTGACAGTGAGCCGGGTAAAGGGACATCATTTACTATAAGATTGCCTCTTACCGAATAAAAAGTGAACTAAAATTTTAAGTGCCTAAAGTGCCTAAAATCATAACTTTTAACTTTAGGCACTTTAGCTCACTTTAGAAACTTTTGTCAGTGAGGTGTTGATTTGACCGAAGAAAAAAGTATAATTTTGGTAGTTGACGACGAGCGTGACCACGCGGACGGAATTGTTGAGGCGCTTGAAAAATTACCTGTCAAAGCAATAGCTGTCTATAGTGGTAAAGACGCATTAGAGATTGTGCGCAATCAGCAGGTTGATGTTGTCGTTACTGATTTGAAGCTGCATAGCGATTTCGACGGACTGGCAATACTTGAAGAGGCAAAGAAGCACGACAGCAGGACAGAGGTTATCCTGATAACTGCTTATGCGACTATTGATACCTGTAAGCAGGCCATAAGGCAGGGGGCGTATGATTATCTTGTCAAGCCGATAGATATTGATCAGCTTCGTACATTAGTGACTCAGGCCGGTCGAAAAGCTTCGTCGGCTTATGTTCGCCAGGCAGAAACAGACAAACCGGAAGAGCAGGATTTCAGATTCGATGGAGTATTAGGCACAAGCCCCACAATGAAAGGTATCTTCGAGGTGCTGATACGTGTGGCACCGACCAATATATCCGTCTTAATAGAAGGCGAATCAGGCACAGGTAAAGAGCTAATAGCCAGGGCGATACATAATAATTCGCATCGTTGGGACAAGCCCTTCAGACCCCTGAATTGCGCCGGCCTGACTGAGACCTTACTTGAGAGCGAATTATTCGGCCATGCTAAAGGCGCATTTACCGGTGCGGCCTCAGACAGAAAAGGTTTATTTGAAATAGCTGACAAAGGGACACTGTTTCTGGATGAAATCGGTGATATGCCGCTGAACATGCAAGCCAAGCTGTTACGTGTTATTGAAGATGGTGTTATTATGCCGGTAGGCTCGAATAAACCAATCATGGTGAACGTTCGTATCATCAGTGCAACGAATCATGATTTGACAAAACTTACCGAAGAAAAGAAATTCAGGCAGGATTTATACTTTAGAATCAAGGGCGTGAGCATTTCTCTTGCAGCTCTGCGTGACAGGCCGGAGGATGTCCCGGCTCTCGCGGAGTATTTTCTAAAAGAGGCTGTTGCTGAAATAGGCTCAAAAGTTACCGGTATAACCGATACCGCTATGGCAGCTCTTTGCAGCTTCGACTGGCCGGGTAATATTCGGCAGTTGCGAAACTCTATCAGGACGATGGTTGTGATGTGCGACAGGGACAAAATTGATATGGCCGACATCCCTCCTGAGATAGCACAGAGGCCGCAATTGGCCGCTGGCAGCAGGGCAGCAGGTTTATCAGGTTTGTCTCTGAATGACCTGGAAAAAAAAGCCATTGTAGATACGTTGACAAAAACTGGCGGCAACCGTGAAAAAGCAGCAAAAATCTTAGGCATCGGTGAAAGAACCCTCTACCGCAAGATTAAAGAGTACAATTTGTAAAAAAGTGACCACCACTATAACAAAGATAGAATCTGCTAAATTTGTTGCTATCTGCTTTTTATTGACTTTTTAGGCTCTATCTGCTATCATAATGATGAGTTTATGTCGGGAGGTCAGAAACCTATGAATGTTATTAAGCGCGAGGCAAAAAAGCTTATTGATAAACTGCCAGACCATGCAACCTGGGATGATATCATGTACGAATTTTATGTCAAAAAAAAGTTGGCAGTTGCATTAAAGGCTGCAGAAGAAGGAAAAGTTATTTCTCACAAGGAAGTTAAAAAAAGGCTTCTTTCAAAATGAAATTCGAATGGACTCGTCCAGCCCTACTGGATTTAGAAAGTATACGGGATTATATCAGCAGAGACTCGGAATTTTATGCGGCTCGTTTCATCGAAAAGATTATCGAGGCGGTGGAAAGCCTCGAAAAGTTTCCCAATATGGGTAGATCTGTCCCAGAAACCGAAGACAAAAACATTCGGGAGCTTTTATTGTATCATTATCGAATTATCTATCGTATAGAAGATAAACGAATTTTAATTCTTACCATTATACATGGTTCGCGTGATTTAACGCGAAGAAGAACCAAACCGTGGGATGTTTTCTAAATTACAGTCATAATTCAATTTTTTCGTAGAAGGTTTGGTCTTTCTATCTACTTACAGATATCCTGGAACCTGATTATCTGATATCCTAATAGCAGTCCTCCGTCCTCTGTCTTCCGTCCTCCCTCTTCTCTCGTCTTTTTACCATTACCGCACTAAAGCCGAGCAGGAAGAACTTGAATTTGATAGCGAGCAGAAAAAAAGACGTGCAAAAATTAACAAAGATTTTTAGAATTCTTTATCTGACTTCTTTGATACAGCTTCTGAGATAATGAAAGGGAAGGTTAAATAAAAAAGCAGAAATATATTTTCCTATACAATAATTGTTATAAATGTGTTAAATTATAGGATTGTATGGTAAAGGATAGCATAGATATCCAGCCTCCCTTTGCAAAAAGGGAAAGGGAGTTTGTTTCTCGAAATAAGAGTATTTATGCTCAGAGAAGAGAATTTGATAGAAAAGGACTTTTAGAAAAAGAAACCTGGAGGTTAGATAATGGCAGAGTTGTTGTTGCTTTAGATGATGGCGCATACATTTCCGAACGAAAGGCTGAGGAGCTTAGTATGCAGCATATTGAACCTTCTGCTTTAATGAATTTAGCTAAAAAAGAGGATTATTTTGGGAATCATGGTAGAATATGTTTTCTTCACGGTAAGGAAATTTATTATAGTTCTGAGATTGTTGAAATAAATCCTCCTTTTGAAGAAGACTTTGAACAAGAATATGATATTAGCAAGGATTTAGATAACCTTTAATTTTTTTCCCATCATCAAGACACCAAGCCGAAGGAAGGCACAGAATTTCGGTGTGAAATCCTAAATACTAAGCACTAAATCCTAAACAATACCGAAATTTAAATGACAAAAACTCAAAACTAACTTCATGCTTTTTTTCTTTTGCCTTTTCCCTTCTTTTGTGTTATTTACTGTCGCTAAAGGCGTGATGCATCCGGGAGTGGAAACCATACACGAGATATGAAATTGTTTGGCGGGAATTGTAGGTTTGGTTGTTATTGGGGATAGAAAACAGAGGGGACATAGAGAGTAAGTGAAAGCCGAAATTTCAGAGAAATATGAAAAACTATTGCACTTCTATTTGGCTTGCGTGGAGGAAGAGGATCTGCGAAGTCGGCAAGTCAGTGCTGGGGCGGAGAATTGGCAGTTTATTGTTCCCGTAGAAGATAGTGGTTATCTCTTTAAGGGTAGAGGAGATATTTCTTGGATTATTTCAAACGAACAGAGGAGATTCCTTAATCGCTATGCCGCCGAGCCGGAAAGGGTTCGCTATCTATATGGATATCCCATTTGCCGTGATAAGAAGGGATTTCTATTGCCTCTTTTTATGTCCGAGACGGAGGTGGAATTGGATGATCAGGGAATAAAGGCGACTCTTCGGCTCATCCACCCAAGCAACATACAGGTCAATCTGCATCTGTTCGGGCGGACACACCCCAGTCTGGCAGAGCGGCTTGGTCTTCAAGATATGCTTGAGTCAACAGATTTTGGAACATTCGACGCCAGACTTCAAAAGGCCTTCGAAGAACTGCACGAGGAATACAAGTCGCTTGAAGAAGTCATCACCCCACCAGGTACGGAGGGCTGGAAGAACCACAGTTTAGTCTTCTATGACACAGGAGGGGTCTTTACAAACCAGTTGCGCCGTGAACTTGCAAGAATGAGAAACAAGGAGTTCTCGAAGAAAGTAGTTGGGACTGCTTTGGAAACACTGTTACAATCGAGTTACCAAACAAAGACACTCCCTGATCCGCCGGAACTGCTTGAGATAGTCCCGCTCAATCGAAGCCAACGGGCTGCTGCTATGGCTGCTCTATCGGAGCTTCTCACCGTCGTTACAGGCCCTCCGGGGACTGGAAAGTCACAGGTTGTTATAAACCTTATTGCTTCAATGGAAGCGGCGGGACGTCGTGTTCTATTCGCAAGCAAAAACAATAGAGCCGTTGACGTTGTACGTGAAAAAATTGCTGAAATTCTTAAGAATGACGATTGGACGCTGCGCCTTGGAAGCAAGAGAAGAATCGATCAGGAAAGGCAAGTTCGTATTGAACAAGCCATGGTACTTGAGCAAGACAGCCCGGAGACGCTTGGGGAAAGAAGTGAAGAATTGCACGAACACCTTCAGCAACGCAGAAGTCTGGAAATGGAAAACGATAACGCGAGTTTGGCAGTAACTGGATATGCTGACTCACTTGTGGTTCTGCGCAAGCAGGTAGGCCAATTGTCCGAGCCGTGGCAAGAATGGTGGGATAATGAGCCAACATCCGACTGGCCCCACCCCAAACAGGAGCGTACCGTAAGAAAAAACCTTGATGATGTGCACGCTCTTTCGGGAAAGCAGTGGCCGGGCTTGTGGTTGTGGTTCTTACGCCTTCTTTTCGGCCCCCGGCTGAGGCGAAAATACGAAGAGGACTTCCTCAATGTAAGCCGTGGTGCGCCGAACACAATCCCTGAATGGAGGTCCAAGCGAGATTTGGGATGGCAAGGCCTCTTAAACGACTATCAAGTTTTGCATAGATTATACGAATGTCGAAGGGCTGTTCAAGATGTTGAGAGCGCGCTTTCCAATTTAGAAAGGATGCGATTAGCAGTTGAGTTGAAAGAGGATATTGAGAAATATTGCAACGGTATAGTCGAATGTGCTCGCGATACCTGCCGAGCACGTATTCACAACCCAATTAGCACCGCAGCAGGACGCCTCCCCACTTTGCTGAATCAATACTTTGACTTAACAGAGCGGGCTGCTAATCCTTACCGAAATATTTCCGAACAGATTCAGCACGATTTCAGCCGTGCAGCCAATGCCTTACTTAGCGTTACTCCAGCGGTGATCGTGACAAGTCTATCTGCCCGTCGTTCACTTCCCTTTGAGCCAAAAATGTTTGATTGTGTCATTATAGACGAGGCGAGTCAGTGCGATATCGCATCCGCTCTTCCCTTATTACTTCGTGCAAAACGGCTTGTCGTAATCGGTGATCCCCAGCAGTTGCGTCACGTTTCATCGATTAAGGACCCAAAGGAACAGGAACTGGCGCACTCCCAAAGAGCCGAGCATTTGCTGAAGCGTTACTCGTACTGCAAGAAATCGCTCTTTGACTGTGCCGCAGAAACCTATGATGCATCTGAGCTAAAACCTTTTTTCCTTGTGGAGCACTACCGCTCACATCCCGAAATAATTGAATTCTCGAACCAGACGTACTACCGTCCAAAATACAATATGGGGCTTATAATCAGGACTCCTTTAGAGAATAAGCAGAATCAGGCTGTCTTCTGGCATGATGTACAATCCGAAGTGGATCGCCCAAGAGGCAGCTTGCTGAATGCGAATGAGGCAAAAAAAGTTGCAGATATTGTTGAGAAGATTGCGAGGAGTGGATCCTTGCGGGATGAATTGACTATAGGAGTTGTCACGCCATACAACCGTCAACGCAATCGCATCGAATCTCTGCTACAATCCGCCTGTATAGTCAATGCGCTTGGCAATAGATTAAAAATCGGTAACATTCATACGTTCCAAGGCTCAGAGGCGGATATTATAGTTTTTTCGACGGTAGTGGCAGAAGGTGCGGATGCCAAAGCAGCGGAATGGATTTCAAATGAGGAGGGCCTTCTCAATGTGGCATTAACACGAGCGCGCAAGGTATTGCACATCGTAGGTGACAAGAAATATTGTGAGCAGATACCGGGGCCCCTTGGTGAACTGGCCAAGTTTACCGATCAATTGACTGGAAAGCAGCATCATAAACCAGGGAAAAGTGATGCCATAGATATAGTGCGTAAAATGCTTAATGAATTGGAAATTTGGTATCAGGAAGAGATGCTTGAGAGCGACAGAAACATAAAGTATGGAAAGTATCGTTTGGATTTCATAGTTGTTGGTTTGTCCGGCACTCGATATGACATTGAGATTGATGGGCGGCAACATTACTTTAGTGCAGAGGCAATTATGAAAGACGAGGTAAGGGACGCCTTCCTTAAAAAACAAGGGTACCAAGTAATCCGTATTCGAGCCGTGAATGTAGAACGCAATCCTGGTATTGTACGATCACTGCTTTCGCGGCTTGCTTAGTATTTAAGGGTGATTCGCGAGTGTGGGATTATTTACAGATTTCTTGCCTGTGCAGGGAGAGCGGAGTGAGAGATGTTCAGGGTGACCAAAAACAGAGTTTTTAGTCATTTTTTGTTGACTTTTGTTTGAAAATGTGTTAAAATACCGGCATGTTTGCAGCAAGGCAAACATAAACCGCCCGGAGCTTGCCCCTACCTAATTGGGGGGCTTGCCCCTTTCCCTGGGGAGGGCGGAGATAAACAGACATTTCAGACATCAGAGTTCAGACGACAGACTTCAGATAACAGACATCGGATAACAGACGTCAGATATCAGACTTAATAGTTCATAGTTAATCGTCAATCGTTCACCCCGTGAGATGGCGGCTGCGCCTATCTCACAGGGTAAATTAGGGAAACCAGGAAAACAGGGTGAAGGTGATCAGGATAACAGGTGATCAGGGAATCAGAGAATGGAGGACGGAAGGTTTGTTCTACAATTGTCGAGAATCCTCTAGCTCTCCGTAAGGAGTCCCTAGGACTGCCACAGGTACAAATCGGTCCTATTTTATGCAAAACAAAGCCAATTTCAGAAAAGCCAAAATGAAATTAAACTTCTATTCAACAAAGGATTATGAAAATGAACCACGCCTTCGGGCTCCGGGAAAACAAACCCAATCAAAGCCAATTTCAAAGGCAAAAAAAATGCTGCTGCGTTTCACGATTAACGGGGGCAGTACATGAGTTACTGCAAAGTTGGCAGGGATTTCTCGGTAAACTTGATTATATCGTTCATCATCGCCACTGATTCGAAAGGATGTCGGCCCACAGCGGTTTCAGCCGAAAGCATTACGAAATCAGTGCCGTCTATAATAGCATTAGCTACATCAGCTACTTCGGCGCGTGTCGGCCTGGCATGTTCGGTCATGTGTTCAAGCATTTGCGTAGCGGTGATTACGAACTTCTTAGCGGCGTTACACTTTTTGATTATCCGCTTCTGGACTATGGGCACTTCATAGATGGGAATGGATATACCCATGTCACCACGAGCTATCATAATTCCATCAACCGCTTTGATTATTGCATCTATGTTTTCTATTGCCTGCCGAGTTTCGATTTTCGCCACGACCCGGCAAGTTGGCAGCCGGGGCTTTATAAGCTCGCAGGCTTTCAATACATCACTTTCATCACGCACGAACGAAAGAGCGATGTAATCAACGTTATGTGTTATTCCAAACTCGATGTCTTTCTTGTCTTTTTCAGTGATGCCTTCAAATTCAAGCTCGGAGTCAGGAACATTTATTCCTTTTCGCTCCTGGAGAATCCCGCCCTCTATAACCTGGGCTTTTATCTTATTTGCGGAACTGTCTTTTGCGCGAAGGGCGATTTGACCATCATCAATATAAATCAATTGACCAGGCTTTATCCAATCCAAGCTGCTCTGGTAGTCCAACGGTATTATTGTAGGTCTTTGCGCTTCAGGATCGTTTGTGAGCCAAACGATATTGCGTTTCTCCAGGACTCTGGTTTTAGGGCCTTTGAATCGGCCCACCCTTATTCTAAATCCTTCCAGGTCCTGCATTATCCGAATGTGCCGTCTGTACTTTTGATTTATGAGGCGAATAAATTTGATTCGTTCAAGATGCTGCTCATGTGTACCATGCGAGAAATTCAATCTCACTACGTCCAGGCCGGCTGTGACCATCTTGCGCAAAACGGCATAGCTGCTGCTGGCAGGACCTAATGTAGCAATAATTTTGGTCTTTGGCATATTACTTCAATTCTAAGGCTATAAATTATATAGACATTATTTTGGTTTTTTATCAAGGGCGGATTCAACTCACAAGTGCAACAAGTGAATCCTTCTGGGTTAACGATTTATAAAATACCTCATTTGGAGTTTTAAAGCCAAGAGATTTTCTGGGTCGGTTATTCAGGCGAGTCATCACAAAGA
>Ga0315541_1000582_pt1 | contig 38585 bp, 31 predicted proteins | sample SalMarSW160190MG_FD_203095 | JGI IMG/M metagenome (GOLD analysis project Ga0315541, IMG submission 203095) | Salt marsh sediment microbial communities from the Plum Island Ecosystem LTER, Massachusetts, United States - Salt Marsh Sediment SW1601-190 ...
CCGGAATCCTGCGCGCAAGAGAGAAGGTGCGTGCGAGCACGCACCGTACGGGCTTCGCCACCCAACTGCTCACCGGCGGGGCCGACCTCCGCAGCGTCCAGGAAATGCTCGGCCACGTCGACATCGCCACCACCCAGATCTATACCCACGTCGACGCCTCCCGCCTCAAGGCCATCCACAAGAAGTTCCACCCCCGCGGGTAGGCCGCGTACTTGTACGCACCCGCCGCCGCACGCACGATCCCTCGTAGGGTGTGTGCTTAGACGCACCAGCCGCCGCACGCACGATCCCTCGTAGGGTGCGTGCTTGCACGCACCTTCCCTTGCACGCACCTTCTTTCCACGCACCTGTCCACTGCTGCTTGCACCGACCCGCGTGCTTGCCGTACGCTGCCTACATGAGCCGCTATCGTCGATGGCGCCAACCCGGGGGAACGTACTTTTTCACGGTGGTCACGCACGAGCGGCGTCCGATTCTGGCCGGGCCCGAGGCGATCGCCTGGCTGCGGGAGGCGATGGACAATACCCGCGCGACCCGCCCTTTCGACCTTCTTGCGGGCGTCGTGCTGCCGGACCACATTCACTGCCTCTGGCGCCTCCCGAACGACGACGACGATTTCCCCACGCGCTGGCGGATGATCAAGACGCGTTTCACGCGATCGATGCTGGCCCGCGCCCGACAGCCCGCCCGGCCGGGGGCGTCGCGCCTGCGCCGAGGCGAACATGGCGTCTGGCAGCGACGGTTCTGGGAGCATGTCATCCGCGACGAGCGCGACCTGAAACGCCACGTGGACTACATCCACTACAACCCCGTGCGGCACGGGCTCGTCGGCAAAGCGGCGGACTGGCCGTATTCGACCTTCCGCAAGTACGTCGAGATGAACGAGTACCCCGACGATTGGGGCGAGGCCGAGCCCGAAACGATACGGGATTGGGCCATCCGGCACGAGTAGGGTGCGTGCTGGCACGCAGGAGTGCGCGTAGGGTGCGTGCTTGCACGCACCTTCCCTTGCATGCACCTTCCCAGGTATTGCCCGTGCTTGCAGGCACCCTACGACCTCGCAACCCGTGTTCCCCGGGTACACGGCTTGGCAAGCAAGCCGTGCCACCCCCATCTCGAATTTCAGGCACAGCTTAGAAAAGGTGCGTGCGAGCACGCACCGTACGGGCTTCGCCACCCAACTGCTCACCGGCGGGGCCGACCTGCGAAGCGTCCAGGAAATGCTCGGCCACGTCGACATCGCCACCACCCAGATCTACACCCACGTCGACGCCTCGCGCCTCAAGGCCATCCACAAGAAGTTCCACCCCCGCGGGTAGGCCGCGTACTTGCACGCACCCGCCGCCGAACGCACGATGGCCGGAATCCTGCGCGCAAGAGAGAAGGTGCGTGCGAGCACGCACCCTACGGGCGGTCGGCTGCGACCGATTCCAGCGCGGCCGTGATCCTCCGCCAATGGGTGCCCCGCCAGAGCAGCTTGCCGCAGCGGCGGCACCGCCAGAACTGCCGGCAGGCGGCGTAGGCCTTGGGCGGGGCCTCCCGCTGGATCGATTCCTTGTCCACTTCGATGAGTTCGCCGCCGCAGGCCATGCAGCGGGGCATGGCCCTGACCGGCAGCTTCAGCTCCCGCAGGACGAAGGCGAGCTGCTGGAGCTTGGTCAGCTCCCGCGGCACGAACAGGGCCGCGACCTGCTTGTGCTTGATGACGTTCCGCTCGAACAATCCGCCGTCGCTGGACAGCACCGTCGCGGCGAGCTGATGGCCGCGCTCGACCAGCCGGCGGTCCTCGATGCCGTAGACGAACTCGGCGTCGTAGCCGGCCGCGCGGAGCCAGCGCGCCAACCCGCCCAGCATCGCGTCACATAAGAATTGCGGCCCCTCTTCCGACATGCGACTGATGATACTACCGCGGCGACGACGGGTAAAAGCATCTTGGGCGCCGGCCCGGGCGGGAGTTCTGGCCGGCAGGCACGGGGGGCCTGACCTATCCCCAGTTTCCCGAACCGCCCTGGGAGCTGACAACTGCGTGGCTGGCAAGAGCCCCAGCGGGGCGTCTTGACTGGGTGGACAGCTAAGACGCCCCTACGGGGCTCGAGGGCGGCGAAGGCATCCACCTCCCAGGGCTGGCGCCCTGGGCTAAGAAAGGCGCCCCTGCCGGGGCTACCCATGGAACTGGGGATAGGTCAGCACGGGTGCCTCTGGTATTTGCCGGGGCGATTTTGCTATGCTGGAGTGCATGCCGGGGCCGTCGAAAAAGCCGCGTCGGCCGGAAATCAGCCAGGTCCGCTGCAAGAGCATTTTGTGCGAGTCGGGCATCTGCGACTACGCCCTGAACTGCTACACGGGCTGCGCCCACTCCTGCGTGTACTGCTACGCCCGTTTCATGGGGCGGTTCCACCACCCCGGCAGGCCGTGGGGCAGCTTCGTCGACGCCAAGGTGAATGCCCCGGAGGTGCTGGCCCGCCAGCTTCGGCGGCGGTCGATGTGGCCGGGCAGCGTCTTCATCTCCAGCGTCTGCGACGCCTACCAGCCGGCCGAGGAGAAGTTTCAGCTCACCCGCCGCTGCCTGGGCATCCTCATCGAGGCCGGCTTCGACGTGCACATTCAGACCAAGAGCGCCCTGGTCCAACGGGACTTCGACCTGCTCAAGGGGGCCGCCAACGTCAGCGTCTGCCAGACCGTCACCACGCTGGACGAGACGCTCGCCCGGCGGATCGAGCCGCAGGCGGCCCCGCCGGCCGAACGGGTCGAGACGCTTCGCCTGGCCGACGCGGCCGGCATCAGGACGAGGGCGTTCGTCGGGCCACTGCTGCCGATGCTGACCGACGGCTTCGAGTCGGTCCGGGCGGTCTTTTCGGCCCTGGCGCCGCTGAAGCTGGCGGAGGTGTACGTGGATCGGCTGAACCTTCGCTGGGGCGTCTGGCCGGCGGTATCGAAAATGTTCCGGCGGATCGCCCCGGACTCGGTTTCGGCGACGCGGTCGATGCTGTTCGATTCCTCCGGCAGCCGGGCCTACAACCGCAACTTCCGCACGACCATTGCCCGCGCGGCCAAGGCGGCCGGGCTGAAGGCGCCGGTGACCCCGGCCTTCTGAACGGGCGCGGCAATTCTCGCCCCCGGCGATGGATAAATGGCTGGCCCAGGCGCGCCCGCGGCCCGGCAGGCCAATCGGCTTAGCGGGCGTACTCGACGCAGCGGACCTCGCGAATCAGCGTAATCCGCACCTCGCCGGGGTACTGCATCTCCTCTTCGACGCGCTTGGCGATGTCGTGGGCGATCTTGGCCGAGAGCCGGTCGTCGACGTTCTCGGCGTCGACCAGCACGCGGACCTCGCGTCCGGCCTGGATGGCGTAGGCCTGCTTGACGCCCTCGAACTGGCCGGCGATCTCCTCCAGCTTGTGCAGCCGCTGGATGTACCGCTCCAGCGTTTCCCGCCGCGCCCCCGGGCGGGAGGCGCTGATGGCGTCGGCGGCCGAGACGATCGGCGTGAAGATGAAGTGGCTCTGGATGTCGCCGTGGTGGCCGGCGACGGCCTCGATCACCTCCGCCCGCTCGCCGTAGCGCTTGCACAGGTCCGCCCCGATCCGGGGGTGGCCGCCCTCGACCTCGTGGTCGACGGCCTTGCCGATGTCGTGCAGCAGCCCGCACCGCCGCGCCAGAGACCCGTCCAGGCCGATCTCATCGGCGATGCCCTGGGAAAGGTAGGCCACCTCCAGCGAGTGCTTCAGCACGTTCTGCCCGTAGCTGGTGCGGTACTGCAACCGGCCCAGAAGGTTCGCCAGCTTGGGGTGGACGCCGCGGACGTTGGCGTCCACCAGAACCCGCTTGCCCAGCTCCTGAACGCGGCGATTGACCTGCTTCTGGGTCTCGGTCACCAGCTCCTCGATCCGCGTGGGGTGAATCCGCCCGTCCTGGATGAGCTTTTCCAGGCTCATCCGAGCCACCTCGCGCCGGACCGGGTCGAAGGCCGAGACCACCACCACGCCGGGGGTGTCGTCCACGATCACGTCCACGCCGGTGGCCTTCTCGAAGGCGCGGATGTTCCGCCCCTCCCGGCCGATCACCCGCCCCTTCATCTCGTCGGAGGGAATGTCCACCGTGGAGACCGTGGTCGCGGAGGTGTGGTCGGCGGCGTAGCGCTGAATCGCGATCGAAATGATCTCGCGAGACTTGGACTCGGCGCTTTCCTCGGCCTGCTCCAGCCTCCGCTGAATGAGCGCCGCCGCGTCGCGCTCGATCTCCTTCTCCACCTGGCCCAGCAGGATCGACTTGGCCTCCTCCATGGTCATGTTGGCCACCTTCATCAACTGCGTCTTCTGCTGGGCGATCAAGTCGTTGAGCTGGCGGTCCTTGTTAACCAGGCCCCTCTCCCGCTCGTTGATGGCCTTTTCGGCCGTTTCCACCGAGCGCTCCTTGACCGCCAGCGTTTCCATCTTCTGGTCGATCAGGTAGTCGCGCTTGGCCAGGCGCTTCTCCTCCTCGCGCAGTTCGGACCGGATGTGCTTGGTTTCGGCGTCGAACTGTTCCCTTCGCCGCAGGAACTCGCTCTTGGCCTCGGCCTCGGCCTGGGCCTTGACGCGTTCGGCCTGTGCCTCGGCCGTCTCCAGGCGGGCCTGCATTTCCTTCGCCAGGGAGGTCTTTTGCAGCTTGCCGATCAGGACGTGAAACAGCGCCCCCAAACCGAACCCGACGACTATGGCCACCACGACCGCCGCCACCGCACCAGCAGTTACCGCAACCGGTAAGTAGAAAGACATCGCATTTCCCTTTCCAGGTGGCGGCGTGGCGCAGGAGAGTCGGCGCCGGGGCTGCTTGCCCGGCCCGCCCCTGCCGGCAGAGAGGCCCGGTCGCGTCCCCCTCAGGTCAGAATGAGTTCATGCAGCCGTGGACGTATCCGCATGTGAATGTCTAAACAATCTCTGCGCGAATTCCTGCTCGCATCCGCCCGGAGGACACACCCCACTTCCCGGCGTTTCGCTTCGATTTCGATACGTCCTGGATCCGTTCCATTCCGGTTCTAGCTGCTGGTGATCTCTATGACCCGAAGGCCTCGTCCCGCTGTAACGCGGAACGAATGATCGGCGCCCGCACCGGTGTAGCGCCCTTTTTCAGTCATGTTCCGCCCGCCTGGTGCGGGCTCGGCCCGTGAGCCTGCCCGAACCTTCCTGGGCGGGCGGCGGCGCTTCCGGCGGCAATCCGCCCCAACTGGTGCCAGCGGTAGACACTGCAACAACCGGCGCACCTCGGACGGATGGACACCGCCTGCGCGACGGCCTGCTCGCCAATACACGCACAGCCGCCACCAAATATTGATGACTCCCGACGGGCAGCCTCTCTTGCGCCCGTCTGGGACAAACCACTACACCTATTTTTATCGGTTAGGATCGCCCGCGTCAAGAACGAATTCCCCGGCACCCCCCCGGCCGGGACGGATAAGCCGCTTCGCCAAAGGATATTAGAAGATTTGTGTTGCTTCGGCGATGATTCCGCCCCGCCTGCCGAAAAAAACTGTCCAGCCCAAAAAGCCCTACTAATGAGGTCGCCCGGCGGGCCGATACAAAAAAGGTGGACCGGGGCTCGCTAGAGGCGGAGGGAGACCTCTATTCGGACGCAGCGGCGGAGGAGAACCGCTGCTCGTCCCCGGTCCACTTTCTTCGTTGGACACACCCAAATGACACAGAGTGTCTAAACGTCAAGACTTCGTCCGCTCTTAAGATGTAGCTTTCGGCCAGGAGTTGCTCTTTTCTGCACTTTTTTTCCCCTCCCAGAGTCCCTTCTCACCAAGACGCGATGCCAATCCCCCCGTGACAACACCGCCGGAAGATGATACATTCGGGCCGAGCTGGTTCTACCGGCTCGGGAGCTGGCGTGCAATGCTGAGCCTGGCGCAGACAAGCGAATCATGGTACGCGGCGGAGTACCTCAGCAACCATGTCTGGCAGTGGGCGGTGCTGCTGGGCGTGCTGATAGCGACTTTCGTCATCGGCAAGGTCGTTTCCTTCTTCCTGAATCGTCAGGGGCAGTGGCTTTCCCAGCGCGAGCGCTTCGGCGCCGTGGGTCTGGTCCTGTCCGCCCTTTCCGCCCCGGCGGCGCTGCTGATCTTCGCCGGCGGCCTGTTCGTGGGCGGACTGTTCATGAACCTGAAGATCCCGAAGCTGCCGGGTCTGGAGGGATTCTGGGCGGCCGTCTGCAAGACCATTGCCGTCCTGGCCGTCGGATGGGCCCTGTACCGATTGGTGACGGTGCTGGAGCGGTTCCTGCGGCGGTGGGCGGCCAAGACCGAGACGGCGCTGGACGACCAGCTCGTCCCCCTGGTCCGCAAGTCGCTGCGGGTGGTCATCGTCATCATCGTGCTGCTGGTGATCGCCCAGGGCATATTCAACTGGAACATCGGCGCCCTGCTGGCCGGGCTGGGGCTGGGCGGTCTGGCCTTTGCCCTGGCCGCCCAGGACACGCTGAAGAACCTGTTCGGGTCTCTGACCATCTTCGCCGACCGCCCGTTCACCGCCGGCGACTGGGTAAACATCGACGGGCACGTTGGCATCGTCGAGGACGTCGGGTTCCGCTCCACCCGCGTCCGCACCTTCGACGGGCACCTGGTGTCCATCCCCAACGCCATCGTCACCAGTTCGCCCGTGGAGAACGTCGCCCGCCGGCCGTTCATCCGCCGCGTCCTCAACGTGACCGTCACCTACGACACGCCGCCGGAAAAAGTGGCCCGGGCCGTGGAGATCCTCAAGGACATGCTGGCCGCCCGGAAGGACCACTTCCCCCCCGAGCGCCCGGGCAACGTGTACTTCAACGACTTCAACGCCGCCAGCCTGAACATCGTGGTCTACTACTGGTTCACCCCGCCGGACTGGTGGGAATACCTGGGGTTTGCCCACGATTTCAACATGGAGCTGCTGGAACGGTTCAACGCCGAAGGCATCGAGTTCGCCTTCCCCACGCAGACGCTGTATCTGAAGCAGGATTCGCCACTTGCGGCGGACGTTCGGCTCCGGGGCGGCAGCGGCAAGCCCATGCCGGAGTGACGCCCGCGCCGCGGCGGTGCGGCCCGGCGGCGGCGGCGAGCGGCCGCGGTTGGTCGTGGCCTTCGGCCGGTGGCTGCCGCTAGAATGTGAGCACCAGCGTTTCCTGGCGGGAGAGACTGCCATGGCAAAGTTTCTGAGCGATCCGAAGCACGCCGTGCGCGGGCGTCTGGTGGCGGTGGACAATTCCGGTCTGCTGGGCCCGTTCTTCACCCTGCGGGTGCCGCCGAACACGTTCGACGTGCAGCGTCCGGCCAGCTATATCGACTTTCGCCTGCTGGACACGGCGCGCAAGACGCTGCAAAAGCGGCTGAACATCGACGACGAGCTGAAGGTGATCATCCACGTCGCCACGCCCGCCGTCCAGGCCGGCACCCGAAACGAGCTGACCTTTCAGGTCAATCCCAAGAGCCGATCTCAACGCATCAGCCACGCCGTCCGCAGGTTCGATTCGCTTATGCCCATCAACGGCAAGGTCGCCGACAACGACGGCCACCACGTCCTTGTCCTCGACGCCGGCGTGACCGTGGTGGTGTCGCTGCTGGAACACAAGCCCTCCCAAACGCGGCTGCTCAAGCTCAACTCGTGGGTGACCTTCTGGCCGACTCCGCCCACGCACGGCATCATCCTGGGGAAGATCTGACGCTTTCCACAAGCCAAGCGCCCGGGCGCTGCCGGCATCTCGGCTGGCGTGCGGCAATTGACCGCGCCGGCTCTGACAGGGCAGGCAGCGGCCGGTGGAGCATTCCCGCCCGCGGCCGGCAGACCTCCAACGGCCTGCCGCCAGTCAGGTTACCTCCGAGATGCGGCTTCTGCGCCGGCTTGGCTCAAGCCGATCGGAAGCAACCGCCGATAAGAGACTACGCCTGCGGACTGGGACTTTGAGGCGGTTTGAACCATGCGTGCTGTTTTCGCTTTCCTGGCGGGCCTGGGTGAACTGGCCGTGATGGCGGCGGGCTTGGCCATGCTCTTACTGGCGGCGAGCCTGCTGCTGTGAAGGCCCCATAAGCTCTGCTCTGACGGATTCTTCCGCGCGGCAGTTGCCTCGGCGGCGGCGGAGCTACGGCCGGGAGGGGCCTATGCGCTCGCCCAGTACTCCCCGCAACTGCCGCAAGGACTTGACGCGGTACGTGGGGCGCGGGCCGGACCCCTTCCTCCTGCCCCGGGAATCCTTCAACACCGTCACCATCCCCACGCGGGCCGCCCCGGCGATGTCAGCGGCGAGGCTGTCACCCACGAACACCGCCTCCCGGGCGGCGATGCCCAGCCTTTCCAGGGCCACGCGGAAGATCTGTGGGTGCGGCTTGCGATACACCACCTCGCAACTGTAGATCCTCACCGCGAAGTACCCCAGCAGCCCCAGTTGCGCCAGGTGGCGGTCCAGCACGTGGGCCGGGATGAACGTGTTGCTGACCACCCCCAGCCGCAGGCCGTCGGCGCGGAAGCCGGCCAGCAGCTCCGGCAGGCCGGCCTCGATCGTGGCACACCTGCTCAGCGGCTCATACCACAGCCACGCCAGCTCCTCCATCTCATCGGCCGTGAGCGTCTGTCCCATCTTCCTGCTCAACCGTCCCAGCACGTCCAGCGAGTTGAACTCCCGCCGCGTCAGGTGGCTCTTCATGTAATGCCAACGCACCGCCCAAAGCTGGTGCCGACGAAATCTTCGCAGCGACGGCAGCGGCTGGCCCAGCTCCTGCAAATAGGAATATGCCTGACGGGCCCCCTCGGCGAACATGGCCATGGTGTTCACCGGGCCAAAATCCACCAGCGTGCCGCCAAGGTCGAACAATATGCCCTTGATCCGTGCCATCCGTCCGCCGCAAGGAATCCTCACCGGCGCAGGCGCAGCCTGCAACCTGACTCAACTCTTCATCGCGGGAAGATTATATGGAACCGCGGCGGGCATCGCCGCGCGAAAAAAGACCTCCGGCCGCCCTCATGGACCGCCGGAGGTTTGCCACGGCTAGAGACTAACAGCCATGTATTCGCTGCCCGCCTCCGCGGGATGCCTTCACTAAAGCTATCGGAAGTATAGCCGTGCGACTCAACCCTGTCAACGCCAAGAAAAAAAGGTGGAAAGAATCTGTGTTTACCATAACCGTTTTCTGAGTAAATACTTAATCGCCAAAGCCCGGATCTGGGCAGGCGGCTTTTCAACACCTTTTGTCCGCCCGCGGCTGGCGGGCCGGCACCGCGATTCGCCGCCTCGCACGCTCTCATAAAGGTTTTGTGATAGGGGTTTTACCAAAACGTCCCCACCTGCTGCCCCCGGCGGCAATCGGCTGAACACATTCTGTCCAATCGTCTATAACCCAGGCTGGTTAAAGGACTCCCGGACACCGCTAAAGATCCGATGGCATCGTGGCCGAGCCGATCCTCACCGCGGCAGCCGGCCCGGTAGCCGGGGGACACTGCCAAGAGCCGGCCGCGATTGACCGGCAGCCGCATTTCTGCTACCTTCCGCCGGCGGTCTTGTGCGGGAGTTTAGCCGATGCAAACCTCTCCGGTGGATCTGATCTCCGCGGGACACATCTGCCTGGACATCACGCCGCAGTTTCTCAACGGCAGCTCCGATCGCTCGTTGGATCGCCTGCTGCGCCCGGGAAGTCTGATCGTGGTGGGCCCGACGTCCATTGCCACCGGGGGCGCGGCCGCGAACGTCGGGCTTTGCGCCAAGCGCCTGGGGCTGTCGGTGGCGCTCATGGGAAAATGCGGCGACGACTCGCTCGGGCGGACCTTGCTGGAGGTCCTGGGCCGCTTTTCGCCCACGTGCGCGTCGGGCATGCGGGTAACGCCCGGCGAGCACACAAGCTACTCGGTGGTCCTTGCCGTGCCGGGAGCGGATCGGATTTTCCTTCATTGCCCCGGCGCCAACGACACCTTCGCCGCGGAGGACGTGGATCTGGAGCTGGTCTCGCGGGCGCGGCTGTTCTACTTCGGCTATCCGCCGCTGATGGCGCGGATGTACGCCGACGACGGGGCGGAGCTGGCGCGGCTGCTGGGCGAGGTCAAGCAGCGGTCCGTGACGACGGCGCTGGACATGGCGCTGCCGGACCCGGCCGGGGCCGCCGGCAAGGCCGACTGGCGGGCCATCCTGGGCGAGGCCCTGCCCCAGGTGGACCTGTTCCTTCCCAGCGTGGAGGAGCTGACCTTCATGCTCCGCCGCGGCGAGTATGACCGGCTCACCCGCGACGGCGACATCCTGGATGGGCTCTCGATCGAATTGCTGCGGGACTTGGCCGAGGAGTGCCTCGCCTGGGGCCCGGCCGTGGTGATGATCAAGTGCGGGCGCCACGGCCTGTACGTCCGCGGGGCCCCGGCCGAGCGGATTGGCGCGATGGGCTCGGCCGCACCAGCCGCGGCCGGCTGGGCCGACCGGGAGGTCTTCGCGCCGTCGTATGAGGTTCCCCAGGTGGTTTCCGCCACCGGCAGCGGCGACGCGGCCGTGGCCGGCTTCCTCGCCGGACTGCTCCACGGGACCGACCTATCCGCCGCTGCCGACTACGCTTGTGCCGCCGGTGCACAGAACGTCCAAGCCGTCGACGCCGTCAGCGGACTCAAGAGCTGGGAGGAAACGACAAGCGGGCTCGCCGCCGCCCGCATAGAGCCGGTGATCAAACTACGATAACGCGACAAGGGGCGCAGACGCGTTCATGAAAGCGTGGAACGGCTGGTATCACGTCAACGGAAATACCTACGGCACTTGGCTTCGCGGGGACCCAAGGGGTTGGCGAGCGAGGAAGCACCGCGAGCACGTGGAAGGCGACTACAGGAATCCTCCCGCGCCCGGGCGGCACGCTGGGCTCTACGACCGCTCCAAGTCGCTGCTGAAAGCTAAACCGGTTCGCCTGGACCGAACCCAACGACGCGTCGCAGCGATCGCAATTGTCGAGAAGCTCCGCGAACTCGGGGTGGAAATCCTGGCGGTGTCCGTCGACGCAGTTCACTACCACGTTCTGGGCAGGTTCCCGGGCGCCGATGTCCGCAGTTTCATCGGCAGGGCGAAGAAGAATGCCTCCCATCTACTCCGCGAGCACCGCTTACCTGGGACCGTCTGGGCCAAGCGCTGTCGCGTGCTGCCGATCTCCGATCGATCCCACCAAGTCAACGTCTACCGATACATCGCTCGGCACGCGGACAGAGGCGCGTGCGCCTGGACGTTCCGGGATGGACTCAAGCTCGGACCCTCAACGGGCGACACCAAAGCCCACGGATAGCTATCCGGGGGCTTTGCGCAGACACCGGCAATTCTCCGCCGCGGGGAACTGCCCCGGGCGCGGTCATGATCCGCCCCGACGCCCGCGCCTGGCTACGCGGATGGCGGCGCCCAGGCCCGCCGAGAGCACGTCGCAGGCCCGCCCGCAGTTGACCGCCACCTCCAGCAGCGACATGGAGTTGATCAGCGCCACCGGCTCGCCTGCCGGGGCGGAGGCATAGGAGGTCTGCAGCGCCCCGACCGACACGCCGCCGCAGAATATCTCGGGCCCGGTTTCATCGCCCGGCACCAGGTCCAGCTCGTCGGCGGATATGCCGCTGATGAGGTTGCCGAACTTGTCCACGTAGATGACCTGACCGACCAGCGAGCCGTCCACGTCCTCACACGGCGGGGGAATGTCCAGCAGCTTGAAGCTCTCCGGGGCGGGTCCAAGCTGGTCCAGCGCCAGCCCCCGGGCGATGTGCGCCGCCACCGGGGCCATGACGTCCCGCCCGTGGAAGGTCGCCGAGACGCCCGGGGCGAGGAAGTAGTGCTCGTTGCGGACGGCGACCATCTGCTCCAGGGGCTGGTCGCGGTCGACGAAGGTGATCAGGCCGTTGTCGGGAAAGACGATGGTCTGCCCGGCGTAGCGGGCGGCGATGATCCGCCGCTCCGTGCCGACGGTCGGGTCGACGACCACGACGTGCACGGTTCCGACGGGAAAGTAGGGCAGACTCTGGCGGAGCACGAACGCCCCGGCCATCACGTCCCCGCTGGGCACCTGGTGGGTGACGTCCACCAGCGTGACCTCCGGGGCGATGCCCAGGATCACGCCTTTCATCTCGGCCACGTACGGATCGGCCAGGCCGAAGTCGGTCAGCAGCGTTACGATGCCTCTCTTGGCCATTGCAGCTACCTTCCGGCGGGCCGACGCGCCTTTTCGGGCGCCCGCCCCGGCCACACTGCATCATACTCGCCGACGCGCCCGCGCCGCACGATCGCTTCAGCGGATTCTCGCGCCCCGCTGTTGCCCGTGTCCTCCGCCGCCGGCAGACGTATAATACCGCCAAGCATGAGGGGCGAAATAACGAATTTCGACCTGCTGCGGCAGCAGATGGTGAGGGATCAACTCCTCAGCCGGGACATTCACGACGCCCGCGTGCTGGAGGTCATGGGCCGGACGCCGCGGGAGAAGTTCATCGCGGCGACGCATCGGCACGAGGCGTACGAGGACCGGCCGGTGCCGATCGGCGCCGGCCAGACCATCTCCCAGCCGTACATCGTGGCCCTGATGACGCAGGAGCTGTCCGTCCGGCCGCAGCATCGCGTCCTCGACGTGGGCGCCGGCAGCGGCTACCAGACGGCGGTCCTGGCCAGGCTGGCAAGGGAAGTCTTCGGCGTAGAGCGGATCGACGAACTCCGCAGCCGGGCGGAGCAGGCGCTGGCGGAGCTGAAGTTGACGAACGTGAACCTGACCACCGCCGACGGCACGCTGGGCTGGCCGGAATACGCCCCTTTCGACCGCATCATCTGCGGCGCGGCCGGGCCGGAGGTGCCCGAATCGTGGATCGAGCAGCTCGCCGAGGGCGGGCGGATCGTCATGCCCGTGGGCGGGCCGGACCTGCAAATCCTCATCGCCGTCGAAAAGCACGCCGGCAAGATCAGCCGGCGGGAGATCTGCGGCGTGCGGTTCGTGCGGCTCATCGGCCGGGAGGGCTGGCTCCAGGCATAGCCGCTGCGGACAAGACGACCTGGTCACAAGATACCTGATCGTCCACATGTCGCTGTGTGAGAACCAGTTACTGATAGCCAAGCGGCGAGGCCGTAGGAGTCCACGAGACGCTCGGGCGGTCTACGCATCTCAAGTCATTGGTGCGGGCTTTTCAGGCGTCAGGATCGGGTCCTCGAGGCACTTCTCCAGACAACCGGCATCCAGAAAGGGATAACCGTCCCAAACGGTTGATGCAAGCTACCATCAGACGATCCCGCAGTCACACACAGATAGGGCATAACGGCCCTACGCCAGCAGGCCGCACCACCTCGCACGTTAGCAGAGCAAAGTAGCGAAGGGGCCCAGAGGCTCGCCGCCCTGCTATCGTTTCCGCCGACAGTTGACGGACACTGAACTGAGCAGTCTCGATATGCGCTGAGCGATCCGTTGTCGTGGTCCCCAAAGGTAGGGGTCCTGCAAGTTCAGAAGCCCAACATGTTGGTGTCTGGAGCAGATTGCGAAGTAATTATGGCGGTCGCTAGAAAGCCGCTTGACGGGATTGAGTTCTTTGGCTATAATCTATTCAGATCAAGGCGGACGAACTGAACGGAGGCGAAGGAAGAGGCGGAGGGTTTGCGCCAAGAGGAAATTCTCGCATTTTTTCCTTGACGGGGAGATGGGGTCTCTCTGAGACTCTCCGCAACGGCTTTCGTATCGTTCAGTTAGGAGAAAGTGACGGCACTGTGCAACTACGGATAAGGAGCCAGCCGTGAAACTCGACAAGCGCCAGGTCTCTCGGGACCTAGCCAACATAATGCTGGAAAGGCTCGAGGATTACGGCATCGGGCTCAGGGAGTTGCGACAGATGACCGGTCTCCCCAAGGAGCGGCTTGAACAGCTTTCGAAGGGTCGTGTCTTTCGTTCGCTCGAAATACAGGTCGTCGCGGGTGCGCTCGGCATAGGTATGGGTGAAATCTTCCCCTTTGAGCCCCTCGATAGAAAAACACAGTTGGCGAGAATCCGTGAGATCCGCATGGCGGGAGGAGGAATTGCCCCGCTTCGGGCGGGACGCTCCAGCACCCGAGACACGCCGTCTCGAACGAAGCTTCAACAATCTCTGCTGCGACTTGACCACTACGTGAAGTGCCTTCGCGCATTCAAATAGCGAAGCCGTTCCTTTAGGGGGCACTCATGCCACCAACGAATTGGTTCCGAACGAAGGCACTAGGGGAGGATCGCCACCTCGACATCCTTAGCTCCGTCATTCAGTCTCTGAGTTACCTCGAGATGGAGATTCGAGCCTTTCGTGCAGACAAGCTGCTACAAATGAGCACGATGCTGCAGGCGGCGCATCGTTTGGCCAGAATCGATTCGTTCCTGCCAGTGGAGTCTAACGAAGTTACTCTGTTCGGATACACAGCTTGGCTGGCCAGGATCCCGCTAGGGAACCGTGGATCCACGCGACTGGCCCCGCTGACTGTAGCAGTCGATAGGGGACTGTGGACCATACTCCAGGACGGCCTTGGTACTCGGTCAGCCCGAAGGCATTTTTTAGCCAGGGTGCTCGCGATACTCTCCCACGAGATAGGTCATGTTGTCCTGCGTCACATAAAGCCTGATACCAAATTCATCACGTCATCCTTAGGCCCGGTTGCGCCGATAAAGCTCCCCCAAGAGTGGGAGGCCTGGTTGTACGCTGGCTTTCTCCGGGGCTTTGTGTTCGCGGAGATCGGCGGGTCCACGATTCCCGACCCCGTTCCCCCAATTGTATAGTAATAGACTGCTCACCGTGTTTTGTGCCGCATGGACACGGCCGGTCTTCATGCAGGTGCGCCCGGCGCGCAGGCATCTAGGACCCCTTGTGACCAATATCCGCTGGCAGTCGAGGGAATGCATCACCGAGACCTTTTGCCTTGCTACTCTTGGGAGGCACCAGGAGCCGGAACTCACCCGTAAACCGTGTCCACGCGTCAGTCGCTCACCACGCGAGCGTGCGTCGGCCTACCATCACCGCCGGCCCCCTGCTGCGCGACGCGGCCGTCTTCGTCGACCGGCTGGACGCCGAGGCGAGAGTCAACGACCAATTGGTCACGCTGCTGCCGGGCGAGTCGTTCACCTTCGCCATCGAGTCGGCCCGGGAGCTGACGCTGGAGGTTCTGACGCAGCCGCCCGTCTTCCAGTGCGCTAACCGCTTCGGCCGCAAGGACTTGTAGGCTGGGTTGCGGAGCAACCCGCCTTTTCACCGCGGAAGCTGCGCCCTGTAACGCCTCGCGCCGGAATCGGCCGTCCGACCCGCCCGGCAGATCGATTCGCCGGTGTGCTTGACACGCCGGCGCAGCGGGATATCATCCAAGCGGCAAGAAACCTTTATTCCAGATCGCAAGGGACTCGCGATGAACAGGATAATGATCGTTGCTGCGGCGGCGCTGGCGGCGCTGGCCCTGGTCGGCTGCAAGAAGCCCGCCCCGAAGGTCGCGGAGACGGAAGTGCCCCAGCTTCCGGCAGCCGACGTGACGGGCGAGCCGGAGACCGCAACCGTCCCGGAAACGGCGCCCGAGGAGCCGATCCTCGTCGCGCCGGACGAGACCGCCACCGTCGAGACTCCGGCCGGGGCGGAAAAGGCGCCGAAGGTTTACACCGTGCAGAAGGGCGACACGCTGTACGGCATTGCCCGAAAGTTCTATGGCGATCAGCGGCGGTACAAGGACATCGCCAAGCTCAACGGCATTGCCGACCCCAACCTCATCTACGTGGGCCAAGTCCTGAAGATCCCCGAATAGCGTGGCATCGCTGGAACTGGACACGCCGGTTCAGTACGTCAAGGGTGTGGGGCCGAAGCGCGCCGTCCAGCTTGCCGAGTTGGGCATCCACGCGGTGGAGGACCTGCTGCTGTACTTCCCCCGGCGCTTCGACCTCCGCCGCCAAGTGCAGCCCATCGAGACCCTCCGCGGCGACGAGCCGGCCGCCACCGTGGCCGGGGTCGTCGGCGAAACCGAGTACCGCCCTTTCGGGCGCCGCCCCTTTCTCGCCTGCGTGCTGGACGACGGCACCGGCTGCGTGAGACTGCGGTGGTTCCACGGCGGCTACCTCCGCGATCGCATCAAGAGCGGCATGCACCTGGCCGTCAGTGGAAAGGCCTCCGTCTACAAGGAGACGATCCAGTTCATCAACCCGCGCTTTCAGGTGATCTGGGACCCGGCCGGGGCCAGGCTCGACGCCGACGAGCTGGTGCCGGTGTACCCCGCGTCCGGTCCCATCCCCAGCGGGCTGCTGGCCAAGCTGGTGGCGTTCGTGCTGCCGGAGGCGGAGCGGCTTTTCCCGCGATGGTTCGGCCAGTCGTTTTTGTCCAAGCGCGAGCTGATGGACCGCCCTGCCGCCATCGCGGCCATGCACCGGCCCGAAGATAAGGGCCAGTGGGAGCGGGCCCGGCACCGGCTGGCCTACGACGAATTCCTGCTGATGCAACTGGGCATCGCCTTGCAGCGGATGCGGGCGGTCTCCCGGCCGGCCCATCCGGTGCCGAGCAACGATGAGATCGACCGTCACATCCGGGCCCGCTTCCCCTTCGAGCTGACCGCCGCCCAGGACCGCGCCGTGGGCGAGATCGTCGCCGACCTGGCCCGCCCGCGGCCGATGAACCGGCTGCTCCAGGGCGACGTGGGCTCCGGCAAGACGGTGGTGGCGCTGTACGCGGCCCTGGTGGCGGTGGCCAACCGCAGGCAGGCGGCCATCATGGCCCCCACCGAGATCCTCGCCCGCCAGCACTTCCGCAAGCTCCAGCAGTACCTGGCCGGCTCGCGCGTGCGGACGGCGCTGCTGGTCGGCGGGCAGCGGGCCGCCGAAAAGGCTGAGTTCCTCTCCCGGCTGGCCGAGGGAAATCTCGACGTCGCCGTCGGCACCCACGCCCTGCTTACGCCGGAGGTCCGTTTCCGCAACCTGGCGCTGGTGGTCGTGGACGAGCAGCACAAGTTCGGCGTGCGCCAGCGCAGCGGCTTCCGGGCCAAGGGCCACGCCCCCCACTGCCTGGTCATGACGGCCACGCCCATCCCCCGGACGCTGGCGCTGACGGTCTTCGGCGACCTGGACGTGTCGGTCATCGACGAGCTGCCGCCCGGCCGCGGGCGGACCGAGACCCGCTGCCTGGACGCCGGCGAGCTGCCGGAAGTCATCGAGTTTGTCCGCGAGCGGCTGGCCGCCGGGCAGCAGGCGTATTTCGTCTACCCGCTGGTGGCGGCGACGGGCAAGCAGCAGCTCACGGCCGCCCAGGACGCCTACGAGGAACTGAGCCGGCGGGCGTTTCCGGAGCACGCCGTCGGACTGATCCACGGGCAGATGCCGACCCGTCAGCAGCAGGACGTGATGGGGCGCTTTGCCGCCGGCGAGGTCCGCGTGCTGGCCGCCAGCACGGTGGTGGAGGTCGGCCTGGACGTGCCCAACGCCAACGTCATGGTCGTCGCCCACGCCGATCGCTTCGGCCTGGCCCAGCTCCACCAGCTCCGCGGGCGGATCGGACGCGGTAAGGCCGACGCCGTCTGCATCTTCCTCGCCGCCGCCAGGAACCCCATCGCCGCCGAGCGACTGCGCGTGCTCGGCGAAACCGACGACGGCTTCAAGATCGCCGAGGCCGACCTGCGGCTGCGCGGGCCCGGGGAGTTCTTCGGCACCCGCCAGCACGGCCTGCCGGAGCTGAGAATCGGCAACCTCATCCAGGACTACGCCCTGCTGCGAACGGCCCGGGCCGACGCCTTCGCCATGGTCGAGGCCGACCCGGACCTGTCGGCCCCCGAGCACCAAGTGGTCCGAGCCGAGATGATCAAGGCCTACGGCGGGCGGGTCGACCTGATCGCCGCGGGGTGAACAGGGCTTCGGCCGCGACCTGCGAACACCGGCCAGCCTATATAGGGGATGTCCTACCGCATCAGCAGAAGCGAAGGTAGCGATATCGTGACGATACGTGGATCCGCCACCTCTTGACCGTCATGCATTGTCACGAGTACGCCGAATGGCGCCCTGTAAACGGTCTTCTCGATAAACGAGCGCAGTCCGAGCGTGTCTCGATGAACATCTATTCGCTGGCGGTACTTCACCTCCAATGGTATCCGCTTTTCCCCGATGGTGAGGACGAAGTCCACTTCCGGCTCGAGCGGGCGTTCCGGAAAATGGGCGACGTTGAGGTGTGGCAACCCGGCCAGCCAGTACCCAACGACACTCTCGGCAATATGCCCGGCCAAGTCGCCAAGCTCCGGCTGCTGGGATAGAGCTGTTGCCGTCAACGGGATCTTCTCTTCCAGCCAGCTCGCCCTTAGGGCATGGTCGCACAGGCACATCTTGTTGTTTCCTCTTCGGCGCTTTATGCGTATCTCAAGCGGGCGGATGAGCTTGATCAGCATCGCACCGTCGAGGAACTTCAGGTAATTGAGGATTCGACGCCACGAGACATCCGCCTGCAATGCCTGACGGGTCTCCTGCACGAAGACTGCACCGCCCGGGGCCTGCCCGGCATATCTGCATGCCAGTCGAAACACCTCCTCGAGCAAGTCCTGGTCCCTCTTGAGGCCCCTGCTGCCCATTCGGAGGTCATGCTGAATCGCGCGTTGAATGACCGTCTCGTTCAATTGATCAGCGACCTCTTCCCAGGGCACCTCCGGATTGGCCTGAGCCATGGGATATCCGCCCCGGTCAGAAAACGCCTCAAACGCGAGGTCGCGGACTTCTCTTTTTTGCTGCCCAATCGCCGACAGCTCCTGCCAGAACTCCTGGCGCGTGAGCGCCTCCAGGCCATTGGGCGGCAAGAATGACTCCAGGTGTTCGCGGTACCGTAACCCGGCGATCTCGCGCAGCAGCAGCGTCCCCAGGTCGGCCGTGGTTATGCGACCAGCCAGGCTGTCCCGACCGGCTTCGATGCGAAGCGAAGAGCTTCCGGTGATTACGACTTTCACGGTGTTGTGATCAACCAGCGACTTCACCTGCGGCGCCCAGTCACGGATGTTCTGAACTTCATCCAACAGGACATAGGCCGGCTGACCAGCATGCGCGGCCTCGTTGAAACTCCTGCCCAGAACGCGGTCTTCGAACCACCGCGCGATGGCGAGAACGGGTTCGGACAGCGCGCGGAGCGAAGGGATTTCGTCAAACTGCACCCTCACGATTCGAGACGCGGCGACGCCGCCCTTCGTCAGAAGCTCCTCTATCAACTGCTCCTGCAGCGTTGTCTTGCCGACCTGCCGCGGCCCCCGAACAACCACCACGGGCGCCAGTCCGCTGGCGAGCTTCTTTTTCAGCACCTGAAAGGCCCATCGCCTGTAAGGCGGCAGAACACGCCCCGGCCTGCCCTCCCACCAGGGATTGGTCCGCCGAAGGAGCTCGTCCAGCGCAGGAGGCAGGCGCACCTTATCAAATATGTCTTTGTCTTTCGGCATCACACTGCCTCGCCGCAATTCCTTGGGTCTCTGGCAAGCGGCCCAAGGCAAACGGCAAATACCCGATGATCAGCATAAGCATACCAATTGGGCGTCCGCGCTGCCACGGTTGCTTTTGCCGCAAGGCCGACCCGGACCTGTCGGCCCCCGAGCACCAAGTGGTCCGAGCCGAGATGATCAAGGCCTACGGCGGGCGGGTCGACCTGATCGCCGCGGGATAGGCCGCGCCCGCCGCCGGCAGGGGCGAAAAGCTGCTTGCCGAGGCGACCTCATGCCCGGTAGCATGATTCCACTTTGCAGATCCCACAAGGCTTGCGGAGATAGACGTGGGCAGACTCGAAGAATCCATTGGCGGCTTGAAGTACAACGACCAGGGGCTGATCCCCGCCATCGTCGTGGACGCCGAGACCAAGCAGGTGCTGATGATGGCGTGGATGAACGCCGAGGCCCTCGCCCGAACGGTCCGGACCGGCAAGACGCACTTCTGGTCCCGCAGCCGCGGCAAGCTCTGGCTGAAGGGCGAGGCCAGCGGCCACACACAAGAGGTCCGCGGCATCTACGTCGACTGCGACATGGACACGCTGGTGGTGGAGGTTCTCCAGCAGGTGGCTGCCTGCCACGAGGGCTACCGCTCCTGCTTTTTTCGCAAGCTCGACGCGAACGGCGTCTGGCAGGTGGTGGCGGAGAAGGTCTTCGACCCGGACAAGGTGTACTAGGCTGGTTATATGAATGTTTGAAGAATGCGACCAGGCGAGGATGCGTCCCCCCGGCCGGCACAGGAGACCACGAATTACACTAATTGCGGCGAATTTCACGAATGGCCTCTTTTTCCTGAGGCAGCTCTGCCTAATTCGTGCAATTCGTTAGAATTCCCGCCTGCAAGATGGTGGGCAGGCGTGTCATTCGTGCTCTCATTCGTTGGGACGTGTGGAAACCATGACCAAGTTCACTGTTGAGAGATTCTTGCGGTCCGCTCAGGACGCCCAGTGAGGTTCGCCGCCCGGCATGAACGGCAACGAGCAACCCGTCCGGCCCTTCCAGCTTCGCCGCCGGCTCCTGAGCGGCTGTGACGCGCTGGTGGCGGTCGCGGCCGCGGTGGCCATCTCGGCGCTGGCGCTGGAGTACGGCTTCTACGAGCCGCTGCCGGTGTCGCGCGGGCTGCTGCACGTCATCCAGGCGTGCGTCTTGGCGGTGTTCGTGATCGATCGCCTGCTGCACCTGGGGCTGACCCTCCGGCGCCGGCAGTATCTCCGCCACAACTGGCTGGACTTTTCCCTGATCGCCATCGCCGCCGCGGTGGCCGTCGCGGTCTACACCCGCAAGCTCCACTTCAGGCTGCTGTCGGTCGCGGCCATGTACGTGGTCATCACCCAGGTGTACATCCTGGCGGTGCTGGTGACGCGGCTGGTGGGCTTTCAGATCAAGGTCGCCGGCAGCGGCATCCACCCCATGTGGGTGCTGATCGGGGGTTTCGCGGTGGCGATCCTGTTCGGCACGGGGCTGCTGATGCTTCCGCGGGCGGCGCCGGCCGACCCCGTGGGCGTGCAGGTCCGGAACGTGCCCGAGAACCTCGCCGACCTGTACATGGTGCCGCACACCGACGGCGCGCTCGTGATGGGCGTGAAACGGGGGACGGCCGCCGACGAGGCCGGCATCAAAGACGACGATTTCATTGTGGCCGTGGACGGCGCCCCCGTCCGCAGCGCCGCGGAGCTGCGCAATCGCCAGCTCGCCCTGACGCCGGCCAGAACGGCCGAGTTCACCGTGTACCGCCGCCCGCAACTGGAGGTCCGCGGCGGGCCCGTCCAGCCCCGCCGGAAAACGACCGTCCCCGTCATGATCGCCAGCACGCCGGTCGGCTTCGTCGACGCCCTCTTCACCGGCACCAGCGCCACCTGCGTCACCGGGCTGCTGGTCCGCGACACGGCCACGGAGTACACGACCTTCGGGCAGGTGGTGATCCTGACGCTGATCCAGTTGGGCGGGCTGGGGATCATGGTCTTCGGCACCGTTTTCGCCCTGCTGGCCGGGCGGCAGTTAAGCATTCGCGAGAGCCTCCTGGCCGAGCGCGCCCTGGCCGAGAGCGGCGGCATCGGGCAGATCACCCGAATGGTGAAGTTCGCCGTGGTGGCCGCCCTGAGCATGGAGCTGGTGGGCGCGGCCATCATGTACCCGATGTGGCGCGACTACGCCCAGACCGCCGGCGCCGGGCGGGCCACCTTCCGCACGGCGTTCCACGCCGTCAGCGCCTTCTGCAACGCCGGCTTCTCCCTCCAGCCCAACAGCCTGGAGAGCGAGGTACTCACCAGGCACTGGCAGGTGATCGGGGTGATGGCACCGCTGATCTTCCTGGGCGGGCTGGGCTTTCCGGTGCTGTACGACGTTACCCGGTTCGCCCGGACCGCTCTGATGCGGATGCTGGGCCGCGGCCGGTCCGCCACCCGGTCGCTGACACTCCACAGCCGGCTGGTGCTGACCACGTCGGTGGGCCTGGTGGTCGCTGGCGCCTTGGCACTGGTGGTGATCGAGCAGGCCAGCCACCCGGGCCAGACCTTCGGCCACCCGCAGAAATACCAGGACAATCCCCACCTCGACGGGGCGGGCCCGAGGCTGCTCGAGGGCGGCGCCGGCCAGCGGGCGCAGAAGGCGATTTTCCAGTCGATCACGGCCAGGACCGCCGGCTTCAACACCTTCCGGATGGACAGCCTCTCCCCGGGCGGAAAGCTGTGGATGTGCCTGCTGATGATCGTCGGCGGCTCGCCCGCCGGCACCGCCGGGGGGCTCAAGACCGTCACCGTCGCGGTGCTGGTGCTGACGATCTGGAGCATGCTGCGCCGACGGCAAAGCGTCGAGGGCTTCCGGCGAACGATCGCCGAGCCGTTCATCCGCAAGGCCGTCACCCTGGCCGGGCTGTACCTGTCCCTGGTGATGATCATCACGCTGCTGCTGTGCGTGACCATGTACGGGCGGAGGCTCGCCGCCACCGGCCAGGAGCCGACCTTCATCCAACTGTTCTTCGAGGCGTGCAGCGCCTGCGGCACGGTGGGCCTTTCCTGCGGGGTGACAGGGAGTTTGACGACCTTCGGCAAATACGTGATCATAGCCGGCATGTTCATCGGGCGGCTGGGGCCGCTGACGATGCTGATGGCGCTGACGATGCGTTTGCGTCCGGCGCGGTACGCGTATCCGACTGAAGAGGTGGTGCTGGGATGAACCACGCACGACGTTTCGCAGTCATCGGGCTGGGTCGGTTCGGCATGCGGCTGGCGCGCGGGCTGGCGGCGGCCGGGGCCGAGGTCATCGCCATCGACTGGCGGCCGGAGCTGGTCGAGGAAATCCGCGACGACGTCACGCTGGCCGTCGTGCTCGACACCACCGACGAGCAGGCACTGGTCGCGCAGGGCATCGACAAGGTCGACGTCGCCGTCGTCGGCATCGGCGGCGCCTTCGAGGCCTGCGCCCTGGCCACGTCCATTCTCAAGCAGCTCGGCGTGCCCCGGGTCATCAGCCGGGCCACCACCCGGGCCCGGGCCGAAATCCTCTCCCGCATCGGCGCCGACGCCATCATCAACCCCGAGGCCGAAGCCGCCGCCCGCTGGAGCAGCCGCCTGACCATGCCCCAGGTCATGGAGAAGATCGATCTGGGCGACGAGTACTCCCTCGTCCAGATCCGCACCCCCGGCTCCTGGGCGGGAAAGACCCTCGAGCAGCTCAACATCCGCAAGAAGCACAAGGTCAACGTGGTGGCCATCCGCCGGCTCAAGGGCAACAAGGGCAAGCCCGAGGGAAGGTACGTCATCGTCACCCCCCTGCCCGACAGCCAACTCGAGGCCGAGGACCTGCTGCTGGTGGTCGGCAACGACGAGGCGATCGAGTCGATGCCCAGGGAATAGGCCACGCGCGGCGAGCCAAGCTGCGGCGCCGCCCTACCGCGCCGCCCTACCGCGCCGCGCCGGTGTACTTCTGCTTGGTCGGGTCCTGCCCGCGCTCGATGACGTTGATCTTCCACACCCTGCGGGCGTGCCGGCCCGAGTCCTCGAAGGCGGTCTCCAGCCACCTCTCGACAATGTGCCGCGCCCGCTCCTCCCCGACGACGTCGGCGGCCAGGCAGAGCACGTTGGCGTCGTTGTGGCTGCGCGAAAGCTGGGCGGTCAGCTCGTCCAGGCACAGCGCCGCCCGCACGCCGGGCACCTTGTTGGCGGTGATGCTCATGCCGATGCCCGTGCCGCAGACCAGAATTCCGCGGTCGACCTTGTGCTCGGCCACGGCCTTGGCGGCCTTGAAGCCCATGTCCGGGTAGTCGCAGCTCCGCGAAGAGTTGGTGCCCATGTCGATGACTTCGTGGTGCTTCTCGTTCAGCAGGGCGTGGACCTTTTCCTTCAAGGTGTGTCCGCGATGGTCGGCGGCCAAGGCAATTCTCATAGCAGGTTCTCTTTCATCCTCGTCTGCAAACTTGCCTGAATGCGTTCGGCGACGCGGAGGTAGGTTTCCGCGTCGGCGCCGATGGGATCGACGACGTCGCCGTCGGCGTCCAGCAGGAACGTCCTGCCCGCGGCGTCGGGCAGCTTGCCGGTGACCTCGGCGACGTGCTGCCGGGTCATGCAGAATATCAGATCCGCGGTCCGAATCAACTCTTTGGTGAGCTTGGTGGCCTGGTGTTTTCCGAGGCTGGCGCCGAGGCGTTCGACGGCCTTGACCGCCGCCTGCGTGGCCGGAGCGTCGCGGCCGGCGAAGGTTCCGGCCGAGATGATCGTCAGGCCGAATTTGGCCAGCTCCTCTTCCCGGCAGCCGATGCGCTCGGCCAGCACGTGCCGGGCCAGGGCGACCGCCATCGGGCTGCGGCAGGTGTTGCCGGTGCAGACGAACAGGACGGTCCGGCCGGACATCCGCTCGACCATGCGCGCGTCCAGCACGCCGGGGCGAACGATCTTGTAGTGCTCGGCCTCGAAGGCCACCAGCGTGGAGGCCTTGCGGTAGCGCGTCTGCCCGGCGTCGAGCAGCAGGTCGATCTTTCCGTCGAGCTGGTCCAGCACTTCCTCGGCCGACTTCGGCGCCGCCCGCCCGGTGAGGTTGGCGCTGGTCGCCAGCACGGGCTTGCCCGCCCGCTTCAGCAGCGCTCGCGCCACCGGGTCGGCCGGGCAGCGCAGCCCCACCACCCCGTCCCGGCAGATCCGCTGGAACAGGGCCTTGCTCCCCAGGGACGAGTCGGCGAACCTCCCGCCCGTCTGAAGCAGGATCGTCAGCGGGCCCGGCCAGGCCTTCTGCATCAGTGTCGCCGCCCGCACGGGCACGTCCCGGACGTAGCGGCGGGCCTGCTGGGGCGAGTCGATGTGCACGGTGAAGGCCCCCGCCGGGCGCTGCTTCAGCTCGCGCAGGCGCCGCACGGCCCGGGCGTCGGTGGCCACCACGCCCACGCCGTAAACGGTCTCGGTGGGGAAGCCCACGATCCGCCCGGCCCGGATCGCGCGAACGGCCGGGACGATCTGCCGGGCGAATCCGCCGTCCGGATCAATCTGGAGTATGCGTGTCCGCATGAACGAGCGCCGCCAACCGGCTCATTATTCCCCCGCCCAGTGGGCAAAGTCAAGCAGCGCCACCGCTGACTTATCCCCAGCTCCATGGGTAGCCCCGGCAGGGGCTGCGCTGCTTCCCCCGCCGATTCCCCCGTGCTTTCGCACGGGGCTAAGAAAGACGCCGCGCTGGGGCTAGGCCCGGGCGTAGGGTGCGTGCTCGCACGCACCGGAATTGTCTGGGCGATGTCGCATTCGATGGCTCTCGCCACGCGCACAGTTGTCAGCTCCCAGGGCGGTTCGGCAAAGTGGGGATAGGTCAGGCGCCGCCAGCCGCCGCCGCCATTTTCCAGCGCGCCGCGCTGGTGTGCCTGGCCGGTCAGGCTTTGCAGATCCCGCCCGGGGCGGGTAGAATCATGGTTCGATGAGCGGAATCTCATGCGGGAGTTCGTGATGGCTCCGGTGGAGTTGCCGTCTGTTCACCTCTGAGAAAGGGATCAAACATGCACGTGTGGAAATGGGCTGTTGGCTGTTGCGGAATGCTGATCTTCCTGTGCGCGGGGGCCTGCCTCGGCCAGGGCGCCTCGGCCGCGGGCAAGGCCGCCACGTCAATGGTCCGGCGGATCAAGGTGGTGGCCGACAAGGCGCCGGACTGCTCCTCGCTGAAGTCGATCGTCGAGACGGTCACCCGCGGCTGCAAGACCAACGACGAGAAGGCCATCGCCATCTACAACTTCTGCCGCCTGGCCTGGTACCACCGGGCCTACCCCTCCGAGCGGGGCGGCGTGGCCGCGCTGAAGATGATCAACGTCTACGGCTGGAGCCTGTGCGGCGGGCAGCACGCGGTCCTGTCGGCGCTGTGGCGGGCGGCCGGCTGGGGGTGGCGGTTTGTCGGCTGGAAGGGCCACACCACCGTCGAGGTCAACTACGACGGCCGCTGGCACTACTTCGACACCTTCCTCAAAATCTACGTCTGGAAGGCCGACCCCAACGCCCCCGGCGGCAGGACCGTCGCCAGCCAGGCCGACATCGCCGCCAACCCCGAGCTGATCACCCGGGACCTGGTGCTGGACCCGGCGCGCAAGGTCTACTACCACCGCGGCAACCAGTTCGAGATCATCAACGACAAGGCCAACTGGACGGCCCCGGCCTTCCTGGTCTGCGGCGACGGACCCGGCGGCGTCGTCAGCGGCACCAAGGGCCGCCACCGCAGCGGCTCCCCCAAGGGCTGGGCCGGCATCAAGTTCGACGAGGACGGCTACAACACCGACGTCAATCTCGCCCCGGGCTATTCGCTGGAGCTGCGCTGGCAGGCGATCAAAGGCGCCTACTGGTGGAACGGGCGGAAGAACGTGCCCGGTCACACCTGCGGGGACAAGGACTATCGCAACTCCCCCGCCATCGGCCCAATCCTGGAGCCGTACGCCGCCCAGAACCCGCGCGGGGCGCGAACCTTCGCCAGCGGCAAGCTGCTGTTCGCGCCGGACCTGACCAATGATGCCTTCCTGTCCGGCCTTGCCGGCAAGGACAACGTTAAGCTCGCCGGCGGAAAGCTCGTCCCCGCGGACCCGTCAAAGCCGGCCTCCGTCACCATCAGGCTTCAGTCGCCGTACATCATGTCGCGGGCGTCGGGCAAGGCCGACGGCGCCGACTCGGCCGAGATCTCCCTCGACGCCGGCAAGACCTTCAAGCCCATCAACCTGGCGAACTTCGACGATGCCATCGGCGGCAAGTACGACTGCCTGCTGAAGCTGTCGTTCAAGAAGGCCCTGACGTCGCTGCGGCTGGAGGCCATCGTCCAGCACAACCGCTGCGCCCTGCCGTATCTCTCCCCCGGCAGGAACAAGATCACCATCTCCGTGGCCGATCCCAAGCCGCTCGGCGAAAACCGCCTGGCGGTGACCTACGCCTACCACCTGGGATACCGGTATCAGACCTACGAACAGCTCGCCGACATGGACGCCGAGCTCGCCCGGGCGCACAAGGCCAGATGGTCGGAGACGCCCACCGTCGTGCGGAAGATTTTCACCGCCGCCGACCTGCCGGCCGAGTTCACCATCGACGTGCCCACGCCGAAGGACCAGCAGACGGTCTACCCGCGCATGCTGCTGCTGCGGCGGGAGGTGCTCGCGCCGGGCGCCAAGCCGCGGCCGCTGCCGGCCGGCGCGGTCGAGCCCAAAATGGGACCCAACGACGTCCTCAAGACGATGCCCAATCCCTTCCACATCGGCATCGCCATCCCGCCGAAGAAGACCCCCCGGCCCACGGCCAGGCGCAAGATCCCGCTGACGGCCAGCCACGTGGTCGACATGGCCGGCAAGGTCTACGGCACCGAGCAGTTCATCAAGTGGCGCAAGGACAACGCCGAGGCCTGGGTGCTGCTGGTGGCGGGCGAGCTGAAGGACCTGCCGAAACCCAGGAAGATCGCCGCCGCCTACGTGGTGCTGCCGGTCGTCCGCGGCCACCCGCAGGCGTCCACCCGGATCGCCGCCGTCGCCCTGAAGGCCCCGTTCCAGAAGGCAAAGCCGTATGACTTCAAGAACCTCGGGGCCACGCTGGGGACGGCCATCGTGCCGAAGACGCCCGCGGATAAGCCCTTCGACCCGCCGAAGGAGTTCAAGATCGACGTGACCCGCGGGCTGAAGCAGATCGCCGCCGGCGAGCTGAAGTCCCACGGCCTGGCCATCCGCTGCGTTCCCGACCGCGGCGTGGACGACGGTTGGACGGTCCGCGTCAACGTCGCCACGACCGTCCAGCCGCGCCTGGAAGTGGACGTTTACACGGACAAGTAGCCGCCTGCCGCGGCCGGGCCGGAAGGCACGCGTGAACAAAGCGACAAAGGGAGCCGCGCGAACCCTGGTGGGCCTGGCGTCGGCCTGGCTGGTGGCCTTGGCCGCGTACGTGGTCTGGTGGGTGCTGAAGGGCCTGCCGGGCGAGCTGACCGAGCGCGGCGTCGCCCTCGTCGCCTTCTGCGTGCTGGCCGCGTGCATTTGCATCGCCGGCGCCAGCGGCCTGATCGCGCTCTTCCCGAAGCTCTTCAAGGCCTCGGCCGCCACCCACGCCAAGGCCGTCGAGGTCAACACCATCGTGGCCGTGGCGGTGGCGCTGGGGGCCGCCGCCGGCGGCTGGTATCTCTCCCGCGCCGGCACGCTCGGGGACCTTGTTCCCTGGATGTGGTCGGGCGCCGCGATGATCGCCCTTCCCTGCGCGGCCAACGCCCTGCTGCTGCACGCCCTCCGCCGTGCGTAGTCCCCACGCTCGGGTATCCACGCCTGCCCACCATCTGTCAGGCGGGAATTACACTAATTACACGAACTAGAAGAACTACAAGCACGGCTGTCGTTTTTCTTCAGTGAGTTCTGCTTCTTTCGTGTAATTCGTGTAATTCGTGGACAGTTTTCGTTGTTGCGGTCCGCTCAGCCGACGACCACGGACGCGGCCGGGTCGAACGGGTTGGTCCGCGTGGCCAGGGAAAACAGGTAAGGGTAATCGGCCTTCAGGTGCCGCATGTAGGCCAGCCACTGCGACATCAGCAGCCCGTAGGCCCGGCGAATGTCCCCGGAGAGGTGCTGGTAGTCCGCCTCCGGCAGCTCCGCCGGCAGCGAGCGCTTCTCCAGCTCCTCGGTGAGGTGAAAGACCGCCGACAGCAGATCGGTGAAGGCTTCGTGCTCGAGCAGGTTGGGGTTTTCCAGCAGGGCCAGCAGGAACGGGCGCTTTGCGATCAGGAACTTCCGCAGCTCTTCCAGGTCGCCGCGGCGGGCGTCGGTGGCGTGGGCGTTCTCGGCCAGGCGCCTGCCCACCTGGGCGAACCGCCGGCCGGGCCAGTCCGCGTCGATCCGCAATTCCCCGCAGACCCGCTCGAACCGCTCGTCGAACGCCGAGAGCATGCTCAGCAGGTCGGTGCCGACCTCGCTGAAGAACGCACCGATAACCATGTTCAGCTTGTTCAGGCGGCCCTTCTTCTCCCGCCGGCTGAGCAGCTCGTGCAGAATCAGCGTCACCAGCAGCACCTCAATGGGCACGAAGGCGACGTCGCCCAGCAGGTAGATGAAGATGTGGTGGGCGTCCCGGAAGAAGGCGAAGTGCAGCGCGTAGGCGACCACCGAAAGCGCTACCAGAGACAGACCCAGGTACGCCCGCCAGCCCAGTTTTCTCATCCCGGCCGCTCCTTTCCCGTTCGCCAAAGTCCGCGTCATTATACCCGGCGCCCGCGACCGCCGCCGCCTGACGCCGTAGGGCGGGACCAGCCGTAGGGCGGGCAGGCCTGCCCGCGGGAGGATTGGCGTCGAGCCGAAAGCGGACATTCCGGTCTCTCGCTTGGGCTATGGGAAAGCGTTTGCGCGCGCATATGGGTACGCAAAATTCGCTCGGCGCGATTTTCCCGCAGATTTTTATCCGCTTGGGCGGCCGGAACTTGCGCCGCTGGGCCGGTTTTTGGGAAAGCGGTTGCGCGCGCAAACGTGAACGCGCGGGGTAAGTGTGGAGCGGGTCTGAAGGCCGGCTCCGCGGCAACGCCGTTGACAGGCCAAACCATGTCCAGGCAGAAGCAGACCGAAGGCAATCGAGCAAATCGCGGGCGCCGCCTGCCGGCAATCCGCGTCCTTTTGGCTGCGCGATCGGTCAGGATCAGCCGAACCGAGGAGAATTGACGGGGAAACAGGCCGGGCGAAGACATCGGTTTTACCAAACAAAGCCATTTGGAATCGGGGGCAGGCGGCACGGGGAATCACCGCCGGCAAATCGCGGCCGGGCGGAGGGCGGGCAGGCTCGCAAGACGGCACAGGCGGCCTGGCGCCTGCCCGCGGGCCCGCAGAAAGAGTCGACGAATCACACGAATCGGAATGACCCAGTTTAAGGTAGGCGGGAAAATTTGTTGAGAAAAGTGTTGCGGCACATTGGAGCAGGCTTTATATGAATCAAGCTCGAACCCTGGCGATATCCCTCAACAAGTGCGCGCAAATGCCCGATACGAGGCGAGTAACGGCGCCGCGCTTGACAAGCTTATGGTTTTGTTGTAGAATGCTTTAGGGTAGGAGAGCGGAGGCAAGACGGCTATGCCGCAGTTCACGGACAAGGCCGTGATCTACGCGTCTAAGGAGGACGGGTGCTGGATTGCCCATACTCTGCGCACGGATCAGATCGGAACGGGCGATTGTGTGGTTGAGGCCCTGGCTGATGTGATCAAGGCCGTTGATGAAGTTGTGGCGTTGGCCGATCAAGACGCCAGCGTTGCTGTGTTTCGCCGCGCTTCGCCCAGGGTTTGCAGGATGGCTCAAGCCGCTGCGAAGTTGCCCAAGGAAATCTACGAAATAGCACATCGGCGAGCTAGAGGCACTTGGCCCAAAGAGATCATCGAACCCGCCTTCAAGGCGAAGCGAAAGAAATTCCTCGCTGAGATGACAGAACTATCCATGGCATGAGCCGCCGTAGGCCCAAGTGGGGGCAGACAGCTCGGTACTTTCGGAAGCGCGGGTACGCCATTCGGGGTTCTGGTGGCGACAAACTTATTGTGGCCCCAAGAAACGGCGACCGTCGTCGGACTCGGCAAAGCGTTCGCATAGGTCATAAATACTGCAGTAAGGCCGGCGACCAGTTGCTGTCTAGCCATGTCGCGCTTATCAAGCGAGTGTTCGGGGTTAGCGCAGATGACATTCTGAACGATAAGTGATCAGCCGCTACTCGGCTGTGCAAAGAGAGGCATCGGCAAATACTTCGGCAGGGCTCGTTCAAGGTTGCGCTTAGAGTCTTGCCAAGTGTTTACCGTGCGCATGATAGCTATGACGGCGGCAAGATGCTCGCGTAGTCGAGGCTGTCCCATGTCGGGCGTGCAGACTGCCCCTGCCCTCTTCACAGTTTGCCTGCCCGCGGGAAGACCAAGTCCGGTACCTCAACGGTGGGCAAGCACCAGCCTGCCTGCGCCGGCTGGCAGGTGCCTACCCTACGATTCCCAGCGCGGGCGGGACCAGTAGGACTGGAAGTTGGACGTGTTCCACAGCGGCGGGCGCGCCGGGCGGTAGCGCCGGGCGGGCGGAGACTCGGCGTCGGTGTGATAGATCCAGATCCGCCCGTGGTCCCAGAGCATCAGCTCGTCGAGTGAGTCGCCGTCGAAGTCATAGACGAACGCCGCCAGCCCCGGCCCGCCGTCGTCCGGCAGCGGCACGACCAGCTCGCCGTCGCCGTCCATCAGCCCGCCGGCGTGCCCCTGCGCCGGGCGGATGCCCGAAAACAGCATCAGCTCCACGCCGGAGCCGTCCCAGTTGACCGGCTGGAGCGTCGTGCCGACCACGGGAAAGTCCTTGGTCCACAGCTTCCGCAGCGTCGAGTCGAACAGCGAGATGATGCCGGGGTTGCCGTGGAAGAGGACCGTCGCGACGCACAGGCCGGGCAGGTCGCCGCGGAAGCGCCCGACGGCGAGCCGCTGGACGTGGCCCATGACCCGCTGGCGGATGTCGTACTTGTCGGTCAGCAGCAGCAGGCCGTCCTCGCCGCCGGCCATCAGGATCTTCGCCGGGCCGGCGCCGTCGGTATCCAGCGGGCCGGCGTAGATGGCGTCCTGGTGGTCGGTCAGGCACACCCGGCCGATGAGCTGCCCCTCCGGCGAGAGGTGCTGATAGCCGGCCACGACGCTCTCGCGGCCGTCGCCGTCGAAGTCGAAGGCCTGGGGGAAGTGCCCGTGGGAGCAGACGGTTCGCCAGAGTTCTTTGAACTCCGGCGTCATGGCGACGAGGGTGTGGTAGTTGTCGGCCAGCAGGACGTCGCGCGGGCTGCCGCGCCCGGCCAGGTCGGCAAAGCAGATCGCCGAGGGCACGACGGTGGGCCCTTCGTCGTTGTAGCCGCCGCCCCAGTGGTTGATGCTGCCCTTGAACTCCTTCGACAGCGGCCGCATCGGCGGCAGCGGGGCGGCGTACTTGAGCTTGCCGGTGGCGCCGTCCATCACGCGAAACTCGCCTTCCCAGGCGCAGACGACCTCATTTCGCCCGTCGCCGTCGACGTCGTGAATCTGCACCGCCCCGTCGCCGGAGGTCTCCGTCTTCGGCGGCGGCGCGGGCGTGCCGAGCCGCCAGAGGATTTCGCCGTCGGCCGACATGGCCGTCATCGCCCCCAGGCCGTGCTTGTGGGCGCCACCGAGCTGCGGCAGCAGGAAGTCCGGCCGACCGTCGCCGGTCAGGTCGCCCAGGCGGATCCGCCGGCCGGTGCCGAAGCCGGCGGTGTCGTACTTCCGCCACACCACCGGCCGGCCGTAGCGCTTCCGCTTGGCGGTCAGGCGCCTCCGCCCCGCCTTCCGCTCGGCGGCGAGGCGCTCGGCCTCCGCCGCCGCGGCGGTCACCTTGATCGGCCCGAACCGCACCGGGCGCGAGCCGATGAAGCCCACTTTCCCGTGGGCGTAGGTGCCGTCTCGGGCTTCGAGCCTCACCGGGCCGATCCGGGCCTTGATGCGATCGCCGGCGACGCGGACGCGGACGGCGAAGCTTTCGCCCTCGGCGATCTGCGCCGGCGCCCAGGCGAGGGCGTCGAAGTTGTTGTCCACGCGCATCAGGATCTTGGCGTAGCCGTCGGCGTCCACCACGGCCGCGTAGAACCGCTGGCTGTCGAGGAAGCGGAAGAGCACGCCGGCCGGCCCGCCCCAGCCTTCGCCCGGCGGAAGCAGCGCCGCCGTCGAGGCCACGGTTACGTCGCGCCAGCTCGCATCGCCGACGGCGATGGAGGTGTTGTCCGCGCAGAAGGCGGTGGCGGCGCTTTGAAGGAAGCGCCCCGCGTCGGTCTCGATCAGCTTCCAGGGGTTTGGCGGCAGGGCCCAGCCGCCGGCGCGGATGCTGAAGCCGGCGAGGTTGTCGTCGGGGCTGGCCGGCTGGGCGTGCATCTCGCGGAACGCCCCGTCGACGGCCTCCTTGATCGGGCCGGGACGCAGCGACTGGAACTTCTCGTCCATCAGGATTGCAGCCTTGGGCATGTTCGCCTCCTCAGGCGGCTTCGGCCGGCGCCGACCTGCCGGGCCGGCTGTGGCACCGCTGACGAGGGCGACTGTATCGCGGCGCCTCCGCCGGCGTCAAGGACGGGCGGCCCGCCGCCGCCCGGGGTCGGCTTGGTCGCGGACGATCTCGACGTCGGGCAGGGCCTGGAGGAACTGCCGGCCGTAGGGGCGCGTGGCGATCCGGTGATCCAGCACGACGACGAAGCCGGTGTCGGCCTTGGAGCGGATCAGCCGGCCGAAGCCCTGCTTGAAGCGGATGACCGCCTCCGGAAGCTGGTACTCGGTGAAGGGGTTTCCGCCGGCCTCGCGGATGGCCTCGATGCGGGCCTCGACGATGGGCTCGTCGGGCACGGCGAAGGGCAGCTTGGCGATGATGACGTTGGAGAGGGCCTCGCCGGCCACGTCCACCCCCTGCCAGAAGCTGGCCGTGCCCAGCAGCACCTTCTTTCCGCCGCGGCGGAAGCGTTCGAGCATGGCCGACCGCGGCAGCGGCCCGCCCTGGATGAGCAGCTCGAAGCCCTCGCGCCGGGCGAAGTCGGCCAGCATGTCGCCGGCCGCCCGGAGCATCTGGTAGGAGGTGAACAGGACGAAGCAGCGCCCGCCGCTCTTGGAGACGTAGTGCTCGATCGCGCGGACGGCCGCCGGCAGGAAGGCGTTCAGGTCGTTGGGGCTGCCGAGTTTGGTTTCGAGGTAGAGCCGGGCCTGGCGGCGGAAGTCGAAGGGGCTGTCCAGCCGCACCTCGCGGGGCTCATCGACGCCCAGACGGCTGCGGATGTAGTCGAAGCCGGCGACGCCGGCCCGCCCGGTCGTCAGCGTGGCCGAGGTAAGCACGGCCGAGCCCACCCGCTCGAACAGGGCGGCCTTGAGGATCGGGGCCACGTCGATCGGGGCGCACGCCAGGTAGACCATCCGCGGCTGGCGCGAGGCCCGCGCGGCGCCGGAGCGCGAGCCGCCGCCGCGGATGCTTCGCCAGTAGGCGTAGCCCGGTCGCTTCTGAGCGATCAGGTCCTCGACGGTCTCGGCCAGCTCGACAGTGCGCTGCTCGTAGCCGCGGACCTCCAGCCGGAGGAACATGTCGCTGCCGGCGTTTCGGAGCCGGGCCAGCTCGGCGGCCAGCTTCATCAGCGCCGGCGAGAGCGTGTTGGGCACGACGTTGGCGGCGGTGATCCTGCCGTTGGTGGCCACGTCCGGCTCGGCCGCGCGGGTGAGCTTCTCGAAGAAGTCATCGGCCGCGGCGGCGGCGGCGTGGACGGCCGATATCGCCTCGGCGTCGCCGCCGACGGCCAGAAAGCCGCGGCCGTTCCGCGGGTTGTGCAGGTCCCGCAGCAGGAACTGCACCGAGCCGGAGGTCACCGACCGGCCGAAGTGGTCGGAGGCGACCGTCTCCAGGTTGTGGGCCTCGTCCAGCACCAGCAGGTCGTAGCCGCCCAGCAGCTCCGCCGGCCCGCCGCCCTCGCCGTCGCGGCCCTCCCGCAGCGCCAGGTCCGAAAACAGCAGCGCGTGGTTGACCACCAGCAGATCGGCCTTGCGCATCTGCTCGCGGGCGGCCTGGAAGTGGCAGTCGCCGAAGAAGCGGCACTGGCGCCCGGCGCAGGAGCCGGACTCGGCCCGGACGCGGTTCCACACCGACTCGGACAGGGCGAAGGTGATGTCCTGGCGCGAGCCGGCCTTCGTGGCCGCGGCCCACTCGCCCAGGCGGTTGAGCTGGGCGAGTTCGCGCTCGGAGGAGAAGATCCTGTCGGCCCGCCGCCGGGCCATCTCCAGCCGGCGGATGCAGAGATAGTTGTTCCGCCCCTTGGCCAGCACGGGTCTGAAGGGCAGGTGAAGGTGCTCCCGGAGGAAGGGAATGTCCTTGCCCACCAACTGCTCCTGGAGGGCGATGGTGTAGGTGGAGACGACCACGCGCTGGCCGTCCTGGACGGCGAGGATGGCCGGAACCAGGTAGGCGAAGCTCTTGCCCACGCCGGTGCCCGCCTCCACCAGCAGGTGGACGCGGTCGGCAAAGGCCGACGCCACCGCCTCGGCCATGGTCAACTGCTCCTGGCGGCGCTCGTAGCTCCGCAGAGCCGAAGCCACCGGGCCGCCGGGGGCGAGAATCTCCGCGGCGCCGGCGCGGGGGCGCTGCCCCGGCGAGCTGCCCTTGGCGGCCTCGGTCATGAAGCACCGGCGGAGATGGCGACCGAGGCGGGGCTGGTCAACTGCCGGACCATGTGAATCAGGAACCGGGCGGTCACCAGCACGGAGATGAGCGTGACGATGGTGGCCAGCACGGTGATGAACGTCCGCCCGCGGACGATGCTGCTGTGCATGGAGGAGACGATGCGCTCCTTCGCCAGCGTCAGCATCGCCAGCAGCACCGCCCCGACGGTGATCCAGATGCTGATGCTGTGCACGGCCGAATACGTCCACCAGCCGGCGGAGACCGGCCGGGCCGCCCCCTTGGCGCCCAGGTAGTAGTGTCGGACGCCGCCGGAATCGACCTGGACGTAGCCGTTCATGGCGTCCCCGCCCAGCGACGTGTACACCACGGTGTAGGCCAGGAAGTTCGCCAGCCCCACCACGATGACCCAGATGCAGATGCGTGTCTTCCGGTCCATGTTCCTGCTCGGCTCGTCGGTCGATCGGGCCGGACGGAGCCGCCGTCGGCGCGGTCGTCGGCGCCCGGGGCCGACGGTCCGGCCATTCTACCCGGCCGGGCCCCGGGGCGACAGTTGCCGCTTCCTGCCGCGGGGGGAGTTGGACCTGCGCCGCCGGGGGGCCTTCAGCCCGTCGACCAGGGCCGCGTCCAGCACGTCGTCGATGGTCTTGGCGAAGACGAACCGCAGCGACTTGCGAGCCTCGGCGGGGACCTCCCCCAACTGCCTGCGGTTGCGATCGGGCAGGATGATCGTCTTGATCCCCGCCTGCCGGGCGGCCAGGATCTTTTCCTTGATGCCGCCCACCGGCAGCACCAGCCCGCGCAGCGTGATCTCCCCGGTCATGGCCACCTCGCTGCGGACGGAGCGGTTCAGCATCATCGAGCCCAGGGCGGTGACCATGGCCACGCCCGCGCTGGGCCCGTCCTTGGGAACGGCCCCGGCCGGCACGTGCACGTGAATGTCGTTGGTGGCGAAGCTGGCGGAGTCGATGCCGAGCTTTTCGGACTGACTCTTGATCAGGCTCAACGCCGCCTGGGCCGACTCGCGCATGACGTCGCCGATGTGCCCGGTGAGCATCAACCGCCCCTTGCCGGGGAAGGCGCTGGCCTCGATGAAGATGATCTCTCCGCCGTAGGGGGTGTAGGCCAGCCCGGTGGCCACGCCCGGCACGGCGGTCCGCAGGGCCACCTCGCGCTCGTGCGTCGGCGGGCCCAGCAGCCTGGCCACGTCCTTGACGGCGATGTTCTTTTTGACGGGACGGCCCGCCGCCACGCGCGCCGCCACCGCCCGGCAGATCGCCCCGATGCGTCGCTCCAGCTCGCGCACGCCCGCCTCGCGCGTGTACCAGGCGATGACGTGCTTCAGCGTGGCTTCGCGCATCTTCAGTTGGGCCTCGCTCAGCCCGTTCTCCTTCACCTGCCGCGGAAGCAGGTACCGCTGGGCGATGCGCAGCTTCTCCGTGAGCGTGTAGCCGGGAAATTCAATGACCTCCATGCGATCCCGCAGCGCCGGCGGCACCGTGGCCATGGTGTTGGCGGTGCCGATGAACAGCGTCTTGGACAGGTCGAACTGGACGTTGAGGTAGTGGTCCTGGAAGCTGAAGTTCTGGGCCGGGTCCAGCACCTCCAGCAGCGCCGACGACGGGTCGCCGCGGAAGTCCATGCCCACCTTGTCCAGCTCGTCCAGCATGAACACGGGGTTGTTGGAGCCGACCTTGCGGATTTCCTGGATGATGCGCCCGGGCATGGCCCCGATGTAGGTGCGCCGGTGCCCGCGCAGCTCGGCCTCGTCGCGCATGCCGCCCAGGGACATGCGGATGAACTTCCGCCCCAGGGCCCGGGCGATGGACTGGCCGATGGAGGTCTTGCCCGTGCCCGGCGGGCCCACGAAGCACAGCACCGGCCCGCGCGAGCCCGGCGCGAGCTTCCGCACCGCCAGGTACTCCAGGATGCGCTTCTTGACGACGTCCAGCCCGTAGTGGTCCTCCTCCAGAATGCGGCGGGCCCGGCGGATGTCGAGGTTATCCTGGGTGGCCTGGTTCCAGGGCAGCTCCACCATCACGTCCAGGTAGGTGCGGGTGACGGTGTACTCGGGGCTCACCGGCGGGATCCTCTCCAGCCGGCGGAGCTGCCGGAGGCACTCGGCCTTCACCTGCTCGTTCATGCCGCCCGCGTCGATCCTCTTTCTCAGCTCGTCCATCTCGACCGTCTGCTCGTCGATCTGGCCCAGCTCCTTCTGGATGGCCTTGAGCTGCTCCCGAAGGAAGTACTCGCGCTGGTCTTTGTCGATGTTGGCCCGGACCTGCTCCTGAATCTGCCCGCTCAGCTCCAGCAGCTCCACCTGGCGGATGAGGTGGCGCTGAAGCATTTCCAGCCGGCGGAGGACGTTGTCCTCGGTGAGCAACTGCTGCTTCAGGGACAGCTCCAGCGGCAGGTTGGCGCCCAGGAAGTCCGACAGCGGGCCGGGCTGCTCCAGCCGGTTGATCACCACCGTCGCCTCTTCCGGAACGTTGGGCGAGAGCTGCACGATCCGCAGCGCCTGGTTGCGCACGTCCAGCAGCCGGGCCTGCATCTCCGTGGTCGAGGGGACCTCGTCGGTCAGCGGGCTGACGCGGGCCTTGAAGTACGGCTCGGTCTGCACGAACTCGTCGATGTGAACGCGGACCACCCCGTGCACGATGATGGTCTGGCTGCCGTCTTCGTTCCGCAGCAGCTTGAGCACTCTCGCGGCCGTGCCCACCTCGTAAAGATCCGCCACCGACGGCTCTTCGACCTCCACGTCCCGCTGGGCCAGCAGCACAATCGCCCGCTGGTCGGGCAGCACGTCGGCCAGCAGCCGCCGCGACTTCTCCCGTCCCACCGGCAGCGGCGCGACCATGCCGGGAAAAACCACCGCCGTCCGCAGGATTATGACGGCGGCGATCTCCGGCACCGTCACCTGCACTTCCTCGCTCTCATCAGCCCGCGGCGCCGCGTCGGGATGGATGATGGATTCCGCCTCTTCCGGAACCGAGATCTTGGGTTTGGCCGGCTTTTCCGAGGTCATGTCCGATCAGCCCTTCTTCGGCATCTTTACCCACAGGAACCCGTTTTTGTACCAGGCGCAGATCCCGTCGCCGTCAACGGAGGCGGGCAGTTGAATGGCCCGCACGAACGGGCCTTGGTTGATCTCCATCAGGTGCAGCCGCAGCGAGCCGGGGGCCGGGGCGGGACAGTCGGCCTGGCCGGAGGGCCACGGCGACTGCCGCTCGCCGCGAAACAGCAGCTTCCCCTTTTCCACGTGCAGGTCGATCTTTTCGGCATTCACTCCCGCCAAGTCCGCCACCAGGTAGTAGGAACCGTCGTCCTCGTATAGGTCGATGGCCGGGCGCCACGCCTGGTCGCGGTGAAATCGGGCATAGTCCGAGCCGAGGACCTGCTCCATCCAACGACTCATATGTTTGGCCAGGGAGGAAAACCCCTCATCGGCCGTGACCAGCGGGACCTTCATAGCCTCATGTCCCCTTCTAAATATGCCTCTCTCCGCAAGCAAACCATAAGCGTTGGTTTCCATTGTAGCAGTTCGCCCGCGAAAAGAAAGCGCCGCGGCGGCCCCCTCGGGCCGCCGCCG
>Ga0315541_1000583_pt1 | contig 38448 bp, 32 predicted proteins | sample SalMarSW160190MG_FD_203095 | JGI IMG/M metagenome (GOLD analysis project Ga0315541, IMG submission 203095) | Salt marsh sediment microbial communities from the Plum Island Ecosystem LTER, Massachusetts, United States - Salt Marsh Sediment SW1601-190 ...
TGGTGGACCCACTTTAAGCTGCCCCAGTAGTTTATCCAACTGCCGCTTCTCTCCTTCAGCTTGAACTTCCACAGCATCGCCGCTGGCAAGGTTACGGACATAGCCTTTTAAACCCAGCTCCCTGGCTTCATTGCGGACGAAGTAGCGAAAGAAAACGCCTTGCACGCGACCATAAATGGTGGCGGAAAGATGTGCTACATCAGCCATTTTGTTGTTCTGAGTTATCCTTGCCATTCTCAGCCCTTTTGTCACTCTGAGCGCATGCTAAGAATCTCTCTGGGATGGATATTATCCAGCCGACTTAGCCCCGCTTCATGGGCTAAAGATAATGCTTCACGGAATTCTGTGGATGATATTCGCCGCCCTAAATTTGGAATTTGAAAGGCTTTGTGGCAGGGACGGTATTGAGCCATGATATTGACATAGGTGTTGCGGGAAATTTCTTTGCCTAGAAAATTCACTATCTCTTTTGTCCCTGCTAACCCGTGAGGTAAAACCAAGTGGCGAACCAGGAGTCCTCGTTGAGCCATTTCCCCCTCGTTTATCTCCAGGTCACCTGTTTGCCGATGCATTTCCTTGATTGCTGCTTTATTCACCTCAGGATAGTTTTCAATGCCCGACAATTCTCTAGCAGTTTCCTCATCGTCATATTTCATGTCGGGCATATAAATATCGACAATGCCATCAAGTATCCTCAAAGTCTCCACCGAGTCATAGCCACCGCTGTTGTATACCAAGGGGAGATGCAAGCCTGACTCCACTGCCAGCTCCAGCGCTTCCAGAATTTGAGGGACTACGTGAGTTGGGGATACCAAGTTTATGTTGTGGCATCCTTTAACTTGAAGAGAGAGCATCATATCAGCCAACTCTTCTTTGCCCACTTTCTGGCCTTCACCCAGCTGGCTAATGGAATAATTCTGGCAGAACAGACATCTAAGGTTACAGTTAGTGAAAAATATAGTACCCGAACCATATCTGCCCACTAATGGGGCTTCCTCGCCGAAGTGAGGCCCATAGCTAGACACCATTGCTTCGCGCGGTGTGCGGCACTTGCCTACATCACCAGCCAGGCGATTCACGCCACAACTGCGGGGGCATACGGAACAACTTTCAAGCAAAGATAAAGCCGCATCTACCCGTTCCCTTAGAGTGCCACTACAGTAAAGCTCCAGGTAAGCTGCCAACTATCTATTCCTCGTATTCTTCAGCAGGCTTCCTCTTTTTCTTGATTACCTCTGTCTCCAACTGGGGTACGAATTCTGAAATTGGTTTGCTTTTCTGCGTCCCTTTCTTGGGTTTCTTTGACTCTCGCCGTCTATAATCTCGTCTACCCATGGCTACACCTCAGTTTTTCCCAAGCTGCTCTTGCTGCTTGGCTCTCAGCAGTTTTCTTACTCCTTCCTGTCCCTCTACCCAGCGCCTCCCCCTCCACCAGGATTTCGGCGGTAAATTGCTTACTGTGGTCAGGACCAGTAGCTTCCACCAAACGATAAACTGGCGTTGGCTTCTTTTGTCCCTGAATGAGCTCTTGCACTAATGCCTTGTAGTTTGGGGTTATCTTCCCTGCCTTTATTTCTTCCAATTCCGGCTTGAGTTGCCTGAGAATAAATCTCCTGGCTTTGGCTAGCCCCTGGTCTAAATATAAGGCACCGATTAGTGCTTCCATAGTGTTTGCTAAGTTGCTCGCCTTCGCCCTTCCTCCATTTGCTTCTTCACCTCGTCCCAACAAAAGCCAGTCACCAAGCTTGAGCGAGGAAGCTAGTTCAGCCAAAGTATCGCGGCAAACTAGAGAAGCACGAAGCTCAGTTAGCTCTCCCTCGGGTAGTTTGGGAAACTCTCTATACAGCTTTTCCGTTACAATGAAGTTAAGTATGGCATCACCAAGAAATTCTAGGCGCTCGTTGCTGGGCCGGGCAAAACCAGGATTTTCGTTAAGATAAGATAGATGCACAAAAGCCTGCTCCAGTAAAGATTCCTGTCGGAAAGATACTCCTAAGCTCTTCTGGCAATAACTCCAATCAATCATCTTCAGAATCAAGTATAGCAACAAAGCTTAGCTAGCTCAACTTGTTGTGCTGGCTGACCACATGCACAACACCTGGGAAAAACTTTGTAAGTTCCTTCACAGGCCAGCCTTTTACAAGCTAAGACTAAACCAAAATCAATTGGCTCAATAAAGCGTAATTTCAAGAAGCATGTACGAGAAATCTCTGCGTGGATCAGTTAGAAGATATTGTAAAGTTAGGCACTAATATTACTAATACAAATTGTGGTTAATTTCCCACCTGCGTCGTTTCTTCAATGTCCTGGCTATATGTTCATATCGGTCAGCCGACGCAGTACATCCAATGCCCAAGCAAACAAGCACTATTCCAAAAAATCCAAGCAGACTCGATGAGACAAAAAGAATACTACCGCCCATCATTCCCATCGTTACAAGAACTATCGCCGAAATAGTATACATATTTGCCCTATGTTTCGCTTCATCAACTTTCTCTGGGATTTGAAACTCTTCCCATCCTGTATCTTCCCCAACTAAACTTTCCCCACATTTAGGGCAAAACACTGCATCTTCATCTATTTTTTCCCCGCAGTATTGACAACATGGCATAGCCACACCTCTCAGTCTCTTTTTAGCAAATGTTACTATAAGATAAAGCTAACCAAAATTTACCATCTTGGGCTGGCGTGTGCGCCAGGAGATTGTTACAAATTTTTTAAAGCTCGCAGTAGTGTGTCAGTAGCAAGCTTTTCTAATAATACCTAGGCCTGCAGCCAGGGCATCATAATCCTGAGCTTCTTGCCCACGACCTCTATGGGATGCTCTGCCTCCATCCGCCTCATAGCATTAAAGCTGGGGCGGCCGGCCTGGTTTTCTGAAATCCACTCTGTAGCAAAGCTGCCATCCTGAATCTCGGCCAGAATTTGCCCCATTTCCTCCTTGACCAAATCATCAATTACTCGTGAACCTCGCGTATAATCTCCATACTCTGCTGTATCACTTACCGAATAGCGCATATAACTCAAACCACCTTGATAAATCAGGTCAACAATGAGCTTTAACTCGTGGCAAACCTCGAAATAGGCGATCTCTGGTTGATAGCCAGCCTCTACCAATGTTTCAAAGCCAGCCTTTATCAGGGAGGAGACCCCCCCACAAAGGACCGTTTGCTCTCCAAAGAGGTCGGTCTCAGTCTCTTCAGCAAAAGTCGTTTCCAGAACCCCGGCTCTAGCGCAACCAATACCTTTGGCATAGGCCAGAGCTGTGTCCTTTGCTTGCCCAGAGGCATCCTGGTGGATAGCCACCAAGGCCGGAGCTCCTGAACCTTCAGTATAAAGTCTTCTGAGCATATGTCCTGGACATTTAGGCGCTATCATGCCAACATCAACCTCAACTGGAGGCACGATTTGAGAAAAGTGGATACTAAAACCATGAGCAAACATAAGTGTCTTGCCCCTGGCCATCTCCTTCTCAATCGACTCCCGATAGATTCTGGGCTGCAAAGTATCCGGAGCTAGCATAACAATTATATCTGCCTTCCTGGCTACTTCAGCGGCAGTAGCTACTTCAAAATCAGCTTTCCTCGCCGCCTCCCAGACTTCAGTGCCTGGTAATTCAGCAACAATGACCTGGCAGCCGCTGTCCCTTAGATTCTGGGCATGGGCATGTCCTTGACTCCCAAAGCCAACAATGCCAATTGTCTTCCCTTTGAGCAAATCCAGGTTAGCATCCTTGTCGTAATAAATTTTAGCCATAATCCCTCCCTGTTAATCTTCAGTCGTCAGCTATCAATTATCGGCAGTTATTTAAGAACTGCTTCCGCGAGTTAAGGCTATCCTGCCAGTTCGTGAAACTTCCTTAACACCAAAATCACGAAGGAGGCCGAGCAGAGAATCCAGCTTGTCTTCATCACCGGTCACCTCCACTGTCAGCGAACCTGGAGCGACATCGACTATATTAGCCCGGAAAATATCAACGATTTGCATAATCTCGTTTCTTGTCGAGGCAGTAGCCTTCACTTTAATTAAGGCCAATTCTCTGGCTACCATGTCGCCTTCGGTTATATCAGAGACCTTAACCACGTTGATTAGCTTCTCCAGTTGCTTTCTCACTTGCTCTATCTGAGCAGAATCACCAACAGCAACAATAGTCATGCGAGATAAGCCGGGTTGTTCGCTGCCACCTACAGCAAGACTTTTAATATTAAAGGAGCGCCGTCGGAATAAACTGGCTATTCGATTAAGTACCCCTGGTTTATCTTCTACTAAAGCTACTAAGGTATGTTCTGCATTAGTCAATTTGTCCCCCAATAGATAAAATCCAAACTATAATCTCTAAATTCAAAAACCTCATCTTCTGGTCATTGGCATTTTATAATTGATTTTTAGAGTTTTCCTTCCAATACTTCCGGCTTTGATGGCTCGAAAAATCTGGCTAGGCTTTCCCCTGGTGGCACTATGGGATAGATGTTCTCCTCGGGCTCAATAAGAAAGTCAATGAGAAAAGGTCCAGGGTACTCCATAGCCTTCTGTATAGCCGGGATGACATCCTCCCTTCGTGTCACCCTAAGACCAGGGATGTCGTAAGCCTCAGCAATTTTGACAAAATCGGGATTCCAAAGTTTCGTGTCAACGTAGCGCCGTCCATAGAATAGCTCTTGCCACTGTCTTACCATGCCTAAATACCCATTGTTAATGATAGCTATCTTTACAGCAATATTTTCCTGTGTCAGAGTAGCTAATTCCTGGATAGTCATTTGAAAGCCGCCGTCGCCGGCAACACACCATACCACTTCATCGGGGCAACCGACTTTGACTCCCATGGCCGCGGGTAGTTCAAACCCCATGGGCCCCAAACCTCCTGCAGAAATAAGGCTGTTTGGCTTGGTATAAACAAAATATCGAGCCGCCCACATTTGATTCTGCCCCACCCCAGTAACCACCAAAGCATCACCCTGTGTGGCCTCGTAGATCTGCTGAACAATGTATTGAGGCAAGAGCTCATCGCTCTGCCTTATTTCCAGCGATGGATACCCATACCGCCACTGTTCTATTTGAGAAAGCCAAGCCACGTGCTCTTTTCTCTCAATTTGTTCATTCAGGGCTGTGAGCACGCTTTTTATATCACCGACTACTGGAACCTTGGTGGGGATATTTTTCCCAATCTCTGCAGGGTCGATATCGATGTGAATGACGCGGGCATGGGGAGCAAACTCCCTGGTATTTCCTGTAGCCCGGTCATCAAATCTCATGCCAACAGCGATGAGAAGGTCGGCATTTTGCACTGCCATATTGGCGCAAGGTGTTCCATGCATCCCCAGCATGCCAAGATCAAGTATATGGCTCCCAGGGAAAGAACCCAGGCCAAGGAGAGTGTGAGCTACTGGTACTTGTGCTTTCTCAGCAAATTCCTTAAACTCATCGTAGGCTTGGGAAATAATTATCCCCCTGCCAGCTATGATAACAGGCTGTTCAGCTTCGTTAATGAGCTTTGCTGCTTTCTTAATTTGAGCCGGATGCCCACGAGAGACAACCCTGTAGCCCGGCAAATCAAGCTTATCGGGATAAACAAAGTCCGTTTGCTCCTGCTGGATATCCCGCGGGATGTCAATAAGCACAGGGCCCGGTCTTCCTGTCTGAGCAATGTGGAAGGCCTCTTTAATCGTTTTGGCCAACTCAGCAACATCGGTAACAAGATAGTTATGTTTGGTAATTGGAATGGTGATGCCGGTGATATCCGTCTCCTGAAAGGCATCCTTGCCAATAACAGGTGTGGCTACCTGGCCAGTTATAGCTACCATGGGTGCCGAATCCATATAAGCATTGGCGATACCGGTAACAAGATTAGTAGCTCCAGGCCCCGACGTAGCAATACACACTCCCGCCTTATGTGTAACTCGAGCATAGCCATCGGCGGCATGAGCCGCTCCCTGCTCATGGCGAACTAATATATGTCGGAGTTGAGGATATTGGGGAAAGGTATCATATATCGGTAAGACAGCACCACCGAGAATGCCAAAAATAACCTCCACCTCCTCTTTAATTAAACTCTCACAAAGAATCTGAGCACCAGTTTTCTTCATAGAATAACTCCTTACCCAGCAAACACCGCACCAGTGCTGGCCGAGCTTACTTTATCACTATACCTCTTGAGATAGCCAGTTTTAATCTTGGGTTCAAAGGGAGGTAATGCAGCCAACCGTTGTTTCAGCTCTTTTTGGCTTAACTCCACTTCCAATTTGTGGTCAGGTATGTTTATGTTAATTATATCAGCATCCCGCAAAGCTGCTATAGGACCTTTCTCTGCCGCCTCGGGAGAAACATGGCCAATGGCTGCTCCTCGCGTGCCTCCGGAAAAGCGTCCATCCGTAATAAGGGCCACCTCTTTATCCATACCCATACCGCTGAGGAGGGAAGTTGCTGCTAACATCTCCCTCATTCCTGGCCCGCCCTTGGGGCCTTCATAGCGAATGACGATTACCTCACCTGACTTAAATTCGCCTTTCATTATCGCCGCCGTAGCTTCTTCCTCACCATCGAAAACTCTCGCTGGACCCCGATGAACTAACATCTCAGAAGCTACTGCAGCGCTTTTCACTACGCTGCCATCAGGCGCCAGATTGCCAAATAATATGCTAATACCACCAGTAGGGGCATGAGGTTGTGACAGGGGGCGGATTACCTCTCTATTTTTAACTTTGGCTTCCTTTGCTATGTCGCCTAATGGCTTGCCCAAAACAGTGTTCGCCTCAAGCTTCAGCAGTCCCGATAGTTCGTGCATTATCGCAGGAATGCCACCGGCTAAGTCCAGGTCCTGAATGTGATAATCGCTGGCCGGGCTTAATTTGCAGATATGAGGAACGGAGTCGCTAATCTCGTTTATCAGTGACAAGGGAAAATCTATCCCAGCCTCGTACGCTATGGCGGTAAGATGCAACACGGAATTTGTACTGCCCCCCAGGGCCATGTCCACGGCAAAGGCATTATAAAGAGAATCTTTGGTGATAACGTCTCTAGGCCGAATATCTTTGGCTAATGTTTCCATGACTTGCTGCCCGGCTTTATATGCTAATTGTACCCGCCGTTCTTCCACCGCGGGTATCGTGCCGTTACCCGGCAAAGCCATCCCCAGAGCTTCGCTGAGGCAATTCATAGTATTAGCAGTGAACATCCCAGCACAGCTCCCACAACCAGGACAGGCAACCATCTCCAGTTCCTGCAACTCAGCCTCGGTCATCTTACCTCTAGCTACCTCGCCCACGGCTTGAAAGACCGTAATAAGGTCAACGGACCTGGCAGCGTTTCCCTGGCCAAACTTCCCGGCCAGCATGGGACCACCACTCACAAAAACAGAAGGTAAATTAAGCCTGATTGCAGCCATCAGCATCCCAGGCACGACCTTGTCACAATTAGGGATGAATACCAGACCATCGAAGGCATGGGCCTGAGCTACGATTTCAACTGAGTCAGCAATTAGCTCCCGACTGGGCAAGCTGTATTTCATTCCCGGATGGTTCATAGCGATACCATCGCAAACAGCTATGGTATTGACCTCAAAAGGCACTCCGCCCCGACTGCGGATACCTTCTTTTACCGCCTTGGCAATTGTTTGCAGATGGATATGACCGGGGACAATCTCACTAAAGCTATTGATTACTCCAATAAACGGCTTAGCCCAGTCATCGGAGGAGCAACCTACGGCCCGTAGCAGCGACCTGTGAGGTGCCCGCTCAATTCCCTTCTTCACCACGTCGCTTCGCATTTAGCTTATGCTACCTCAAATTAAGTATGTCGCATAACATAGCACAATGCCTGACTAGCGTCAATGCGATGCCCTTTTGAAACTTGAAAAGGGGGCCATCTCTATTTTCTTCTCTCTATGCCTTTCCTACCAAGAGGCGAACCATTTATTTATAGGGGCGGGGCTCGTCCCCACCAGTTTGAGCATTCGCATTTTGTAACTTGATGTTGTTTAGCATTTAGAAATCAGGATTTAGTATTTCCCAGAAAATAGAAAAACTCACCGGCAGGAGTGCAAAGCAATCCCGCCGATGAGCCTCTCTATGGTCGTTTTGCTCTTAACCCAGACCGCCAAGCAGCTTCAGAGCACTTGAACGAAGCTACTATGTTACGGATAGGAAGTCTGGGTCACCTCGCCAGTAGTGCCATCAAGGGTATAGGTACCCAGCAGAGCGGCTACGCCACCGGGGATGTACTCCTCCATCTCATCAGCACGCGGGAAACCTTCAACAGTGGGCAAGTTCCCATCGTGGTCAGCCTGGTAGGCTGCCACCGCTATTTCCACCACTTGTAATTCTATGGCTGCTTCCTGCTCAGAATCACCGTTCATCCACTCGGTGAATTGAGGAACCACTGCTGACACTGCAGATACCAGAGTAACGGATAGCACCAGCAGCCCGACCAGCAGCTGACCCAGCAGCTCAACCACCATCCCAATCTCAATGAAGCCCTTCACTCCATGGCAAAACCGCCGGCCTATTTTTCTGATACACCTTTTCATTCTTCTTTACCTCCTTTCCTTGTTAGCTTTAGCCTCAGATTTGTCTTGGCTATCCGGGAATCCTTGAGGTATTGACAACGGGGTTAGGTGCCATTACAATAAGAAAAAGCTATGGGGTTCCTTCCCGGGTCCCTTTAGCTGTGCCTCCGTATCCTTGACCGGTGCCGGAGGCACTTGGTTTTTAAGCTTGATAATCCGTGTCTTCACGTTCTAGCCTCCTAAGTAAATTCCTTGCCTTATTTATCTTCTATTGCTCATTGGTCTCCTCTTTCCGTGATAATTGACTGAGGGTTAGCTGAGAGTTACTGAGGGTTAGCTGAGAGTTACTGAGGGTTAACTTCAAGTAGTTGAGGGTTAGCTTGGAGTAGCTGAGGGCTAGCTTGGAGTTAAAGAATTTTCCCTAAGGCTTCATTCCAGAGTAATAGCCACCCCTCTTCCTTTGCCCTAGCTATCCTTAGAATTTTTCACCTCCAAAGTTTGTAGTTGACTGACTTATCAGGCTCTGCCCAATAAATTGACTAACTACATTTTCAAACACCTTCCTGGTTTTTTGATTTAATCCCTTATGATTTATTGTATGGTGTAGTCCCTCATCCGTCAATCGCCCATTAGTAAGGTAAAGCAGTACCATTAACCCCCCTTCAGCATGAAATCCTAATATCTCAAGTACTAAACCCCTTCGACTTCGCTCAGGACAGGCCTAAACAAATTCTAAATTTCAAATTCAAAACTGTTCGGGATAAGGCAGAGATGAACTCTGCCGCTACATTGCGTCAGAAGACCGTAGTGCGGGGACTCGTCTCCGCTCAGAGCGAGGCAGTTGCCATCGCCAGTGCTCCCTTTTGTCATTGCGAGCGAAGCGTGGCAATCCCATGCCCTTCCACGAGATTGTTTCAGCTAACTTCGTCAGCCGCGCAATGACAAGATGGAGATGTCAGTCTGGGAAAAACCGTAAGGGAGGGGCTTGTCTCCTCCCAATCTCTTTCACCCTCAGGTGTACTCTGGACCTCTGCTTCGCCGCCTCGCTGCCCAGAGAGCCAGTGCCACGGAAACCAGCACCGGCAAGCCTGCTATGGCCATCTTCTCGGCCGGAGTGGTGTTGACAACCACGGTGCTCATGGTCACAGCGGGCAATAGCCCAGCCCTCACTATTGGCTTCAGGCCGGGATGCTCAGTTATGAACTCGGCTATTGGTGGGCTGACCCTGTAATAGAGGTCTACTAGAGCTTGTCCCAGCGGATTGGCCAGCAGGTACTCATCTCTGAACTCACGGAGATTTTGTATTTCCTCGGCCATGCGCGTGCCGTAGGCTGCGGTGGCGATGAAGCACCCAGATGCTGGTTCGTCAAAGACGGTACCGCCTGCGGCGACCACGGTGTCGTCGGACTTAAGCCCAACTGTATGTTCGGAGCCTGCGGTGACCTGGATGATGTCCGTCCAGCCGCCGATATCGCACTGCCCGTCGTCGTTCAATCCCACGGCGACCACGGTGCCGTCGGACCTAAGCCCAACTGTATGTTCGAAACCTGCGGCGACCTGAGTGATGCCCGTCCAGCCGCCGACATCGCACTGCCCGTCGTCGTTCAATCCCACGGCGACCACGGTGCCGTCGGACTTAAGACCCACCATGTGCCAGCCGCCTGCCGCGACCTGGACGATGTCCGTCCAGTTACCAACCTCGCACTGCCTGAAGCTGCTGCTTCCCACGGCGACAACGATGCCGTCGGACTTAAGACCTACCGTATCAAAGCTGCCTGCGGCGACCTGGACGATGTCTGTCCAGTTACCAACCTCGCACTGCCCGAAGCTGCTGCTTCCCACGGCGACAACCGTGCCGTCGAACTTAAGCCCCACCGTGTGATACCAGCCTGCGGCAACCTGGGTGATGTTCGTCCAGCCGCCGACATCGCACTGCCCGTCCCGGTTGCGTCCCACGGCGACCACTGTGCCGTCGCCCTTAAGCCCCACCGTGTGCACGATGCCTGCAGCGACCTGGGTGATGTCTGTCCAGTTGCCGACCTCGCACTGCCCATAATCGTCGCGTCCCACGGCGACAACGGTGCCGTCAGACTTAAGACCCACGGTGTGGCTGGAGCCTGCGGTGACCTGCTTGATGTCCGTCCAGTTGCCGACGTCGCATTCCCCGTGGCCCCTGTCAGCAGCCCCCCTTATGAATACGAGCAGCCCTTCGCTGGAGGACAGTGTCAATTTACCATTGGTGATCTCGTAAGTCAGCTCAGGGACAAAAAAGGTACGAAAATAGCGGTCTTCCTGTTCCATCAGGTGTTCGGGGCCAGCCGCTTCTGTACTATAACCCTCTATAATCAATAATTTGTCCCCAACCACTTTCCACTTCCCATAATACGAATTTATGCCGGCATGACCACTAAAGTCAGAGTCACTGATTGTGAGTGTAATATCTTTGTCCGGGTAAGGTGCTATGAGATTCCCTGGTTCTCCGTAATATTCCAGCACCCACGTCCCCTGTAGTGCAGTTGCTGAAGCTTCAGCAACCACCGCAGGAAGAATAAGGCTGAAAACGAGAGCGATAGAGAGCAGAACTGGTAAGAACATTCCCCTATTTTTCATTGCCGCCTCTCATTATCCTTCAAGGCTGTTTAATTTCGGGCAATTACATTTTTTAAACAGCCAATATTCAATTTCATCCTCAGGTACAATGTGGACCTCTGCCTCGCCGCCTTGTTGCCCATACCGCCAGCGCGACTGAAACCAGCGCCAGCAAGCCTATTATAGCCGCCTTCTCGGCTGGAGTAGTGTCGACGACTACGGTGCTCATAGCCACAGCGGGCAATAGCCCAGCCCTCACTACTGGCTTCAGGCCGGGATGCTCAGTTATGAACTTGGCTATTGGCGGGCTGACCCTGTAATAGAGTCCTACCAGGGCTTGTCCTACCGGGTTGGTCAGCAGGTATTCATCTCTGAACTCACGCAGGATTTCTATTTCCCCTGCCATTGGGGTACCGTAGGCGGCGGCGGCGATGAAGCACCATGCTACATCACGATAATCAACAATTACCCCTCTTGCCTCGAGCTGAGGAATATAAGTATTCAGGGAGGCATCGCTCAATGGATTGAACCGTAAAACAACCCAGTCTCCATCTCCCAGCCCGGGATTATCAACAAGCACTTTTATATGGCTTATATTGTTCGACCCAAGGTCCAGCTCTGTCAGGCTGGTGAGGCTGGCAAGCGCGGAGATATCGCTTATCTGGTTGCTCCAAAGATTTAGCGATGTCAGGCTGGTGAGGTTGGCAAGCGGGGATATATCGCTTATCTGGTTAGCCCCAAGGTCCAGCTCTGTCAGGCTGGTGAGGTTAGCAAGCGGGGATATATCGCTTATCTGGTTATCAAAAAGGTCCAGCTCTGTCAGGCTGGCGAGGCCGGCAAGCGGGGATATATCTCTTATGAGGATAGCCCAAAGATGCAGCACTGTCAGATTGGTGAGGTTGGCGAGCGGGGATATATCGCTTATCTGGTTAGCCCCAAGGTCCAGCTCTATAAGGCTGGTGAGGTTGGCAAGCGGGGAGATATCGCTTATCTGGTTATCAAAAAGGCTCAGCGATGTCAAGCTAGTCAGATTGGCAAGTGGCGAGATATCGCCTATCTGGTTGTACCCAAGATCCAGCAATGTCAGGTTGGTGAGGCTGGCAAGCGGGGAGATATCGCTTATCTGGTTCGACCCAAGGTTCAGCTCTATAAGGCTGGTGAGGCTGGCGAGCGGGGATATGTCGCTGATCTGGTTATGCCAAAGATTTAGCTCTATAAGGCTGGTGAGGCCAGCAAGCGGGGATATATCGCTTATTATATGGTTCAAACTAAGATCCAGCGATCTCAGGTTGGTGCAGTGCTCCAGCCCGGTGATGTTGACAATGCCTCCTTGTTCAGCCGAAAATTCTGTAAGATCTTCAAGTTCAGATTGGTAGATATCACCAATCGGTTTATCTATTGCCTCGCGAATAGCAGTTTCAAGATTTGGATCGGGGAAGATGACTACCGGGTTGCCATCTGCCTGAACAGGGCCTGGGGTTCCCGCCACTGCAAGCAGTCCTATGGTCAACATCAACGCCATCACCACCAACAAGCATATCCATACCCTTAACTTACTCATCTCTGTCTTCCTTCAACAAAAATTAGAGGCTGTCAAATTTTTCCTAACGTTGGGTGTCAGCTTCGACCTCCATATTCAGAAACGTCCTTCCAAGTCTTGTCGCAACAGTTTAGTTTTCCCAAAACCTCTGGCTTACAATCATAATAAGCTATATTTGTTAAAATCCTGTTAATTGAGTATACGTTACAATTTTTTGAATGATTATATCCCGTATTACTATACCCCCCCCGCACTGGCAATCATTCTCAAAAATCTGGAGTTTGTATTATGAGTTAACCTGGGCTAAAATATAAGGCCATGTGTTTAGCAGTGCCGGTAAAGATTGTCTCCATAGAGGGGGATGAGGCGGAAACAGAAATCGCCGGGGTGAGGCGTCGAGTTAGCATTGCCCTTACTCCGGAGGCCAAGCTGGGGGATTACGTATTGCTTCATACAGGATATGCCATAGGCGTCATAGATGAGGCTGAAGCAGAGGAGACCCTGAAGCTCCTGGAAGAGATAGCAAGTCTAAGTGAAGTTCATTGACGAGTATCAGGACAACGAGCTAGCCAGGGGGCTAGCATACAAAATTGCTCAGCGTTCCACCAGAACCATACGACTAATGGAATTTTGCGGTGGGCACACGCATGCCATATTGCGATATGGAATTCGCCAACTAGTTCCCAAAACGGTGCAAATGAGGTCGGGGCCAGGCTGCCCCGTCTGTGTTACCGCCACCGCTGACCTGGACAAAGCCATCGCCCTGGCCCACCTGCCCGATGTCATCATCACTACTTTTGGGGACATGATAAGAGTCCCCGGCAGCTATTCGAGCCTGCAACGGGCGAAAGCTGAGGGAGCAGATGTGCGAATAGTATATTCCACCATAGACGCTGTAGAGATAGCAAAAGCCAATCCCGGGAAATCAGTCATTTTCATCGGCATCGGCTTTGAGACCACGGCGCCCACCATAGCGGCTTCTATACTTAAGGCCCAGCAGGAGAAAATAAAAAACTTTTATGTTTTGTCCCTCAATAAGCTGACCCCGCCGGTGATGAAAGCGCTGCTCGACTCAGGCGAGGTGAAGCTGGACGGCATCATCGGCCCCGGACATGTTAGTGTTATAATTGGCTCTCATCCCTATGAATTTATCCCCCGGGATTATGGAGTGGCCTGCGTCATCTCGGGATTCGAACCACTGGATATCCTGCTATGCATAGATAAGCTGGTAGAACAAATTGAAAAGGGCGAGCCCAAAGTAGAGATAGCTTACCCCCGGGGAGTAAAGCCAGAGGGAAATAGAAAGGCCTGGCAACTTATGGAGAAGGTTTTTGAGATTGGCGAAGCTAACTGGCGGGGGATTGGAATTGTCCCTCAAAGTGGCTTGAAGGTGAGAGGAAAATACGAGCGATTTGACGCCGACAAGGCTTTTTCAGTGAACCTGAAACCACCGAGGGCGCCTAAAGGATGCCGATGCGGGGATGTAATCCGTGGCGCAGCTATGCCACTTGAGTGCAAACTCTTTAGAAAGGTCTGCACCCCGGAAAGCCCTATCGGTCCCTGCATGGTCTCCAATGAAGGTGCCTGTGCCGCCTATTATCAATACGGGACTCTGGAAAATTCGCAAGGCACTTAGGGTAGATATGGAGCAGGCTTATGGATGATAGCATTCTCTTAGCCCATGGCAGTGGTGGCAAATTGAGCCACGAACTGGTGGAGAAAAAATTCCTTCCCTTCCTGGCTAATCCAGCATTGAATAAATTAGATGACTCAGCCATTTTCGAAGCCAGTGGGCGCCTGGCTTTCACCACCGATAGCTATGTGGTAAATCCCATCTTTTTCCCGGGCGGCGATATCGGCAAGCTAGCCGTTTGCGGCACAGTGAACGACTTAGCTATGAATGGAGCCAGGCCCCTATATTTGAGTCTTTCGGCAATCATAGAAGAAGGCTTTCTCTTAAGTGAGCTTGAGCAGATAGTGCAATCAATAAAGAAGGCCGCTGAAGAAGCCGAGGTAAGTATAATCGCCGGGGATACCAAGGTAGTAAATCGAGGACAAGCTGACAAGTTGTTTATCACCACCTCGGGAGTAGGGATAATTTCCCCCGGAGTTGATATCTCAGGAGCTAACGCCAGAGTTGGGGATAAGGTCCTGCTGAGTGGCACAATTGGCGACCACGGTATAGCTGTAATGAGTCAGCGTGAAGGATTAAGGTTCGCCATGACTTTGAAAAGCGACTGTGCTCCACTGAATAAATTAGTAGCTCAGATGCTGGGGGTCTCGTCCAGGATTCATTGTATGCGTGACCCTACCAGAGGTGGACTAGCGACCACGCTCAACGAATTGGCCCGGCAATCGAAGGCGGGCATCGTGGTAGAAGAGGCTAAGATACCGGTGAAGGAAGAGGTTAAAGCTGCCTGCGAGCTCCTGGGACTGGACCCCATCTATGTGGCCAATGAAGGCAAGCTGGTAGCTATAGTTGACCCCGCCAATGCCGATAAGATTCTTGCCCAAATGCGGCAAAATAGCTATGGTAGAGATGCCGCCATCATCGGAGAGGTAACCAATGAGCACCCGGGCAAGGTGGTAATGAAAACAAAGCTCGGCCCCTCCCGAATCGTTGATATGCTCTCCGGGGAATTATTGCCCCGGATATGTTAGATGGTTTGACAGTCAGAATTCGCCAGTGCTACACTTCGCTCACCTGTGAAGCGTATTGGTATTCTGTATCACCCTCTACGTGAGAAAGCCCGAGACTTAGCTGAGAAACTGGAAGAGTTGCTATCCTCTCGGGGAGTCTCTTCGTGGCGATGCTCGGCCTGGGACGAGGATAAAGCTAAACCCCAGGTGGCTGGCACGGAGTTAATTCTCAGTATCGGCGGAGATGGCACTATCCTCCATGCTGCTCGAATCATAACTCCCCTGTCAGTGCCTATTTTAGGTATAAACCTGGGCAGGCTGGGATTTATCACGGAGATAGATGGCAACGAGGTTATGTCTAGTTTGCCCGATTTGCTCGAGGGGAAAGGCTGGATCGAGGAAAGGGCCATGATCGAGGCTCAGGTTGAAGATAAAAGTTTTCATGCTTTAAACGATGTCGTGCTACGAAGTGTTGCGGTCCGCCTGGTTAACATAGAAGCAAAAATTGATGGCACGGCGCTAACCACTTACCGGGCCGATGGCGTAATTGTGGCCACCGCTACCGGGAGCACCAGCTATTCCCTGGCATCCGGCGGACCAATTCTTCATCCTCAATCCAGGGAAATTGTCCTCCAGCCGATATCCTGCCACCTGGGATTGAGTCATGCCCTGGTACTGCCTCCGCAGAGCATAGTTGATTTGAAGGTTGCCCACAGAGAAAAGGTCGTACTCAGCATTGACGGACAAGTTGAATTGCCATTATCAGACGGGCAAAATATCAGAGTGAAGCTCAGCCTCCACATAGCGCGCTTCTTAAGAATTCATGAGCCAACCTATTTTTATAGTTCGCTGTGGCAAAAACTGGGAGGAGGAAGAAATGAAAACTGATATAAAGGTTGATAGGGCAAGGGTGAGCGATGCTACCTCCATGCACCGGATGATCAGTCATTTCGCTGATAAGGGGGAGATGTTGCCTCGCGCCTTATCTGAGATATATGATGGCATTAGAGATTACTTCGTGGTCAGGAAAGGAAGTCAGGTTATCGGTTGTGTGGCATTGCATGTTACCTGGGTTGATTTGGCGGAAATCAGGTCTCTGGCTGTCGATGAACAGGAACAGAACCAAAGTATCGGCTCTTTGCTTGTCCAGGCCTGTCTTGAAGAGGCTAAGGAATTGGGCATACCCAGGGTTTTTTGTCTCGTCCGCAAGCCGGCTTTTTTTGAAAGACATGGCTTCCAGCTAATCGACAAAACGGAGCTGCCCCAGAAGGTATGGGCGGAATGCTATCGCTGTCCCAAGTTTCCCAACTGCGATGAGGTAGCTCTTATCCACCACCTTTGAAGCTGTCATCCGCAAGCAAAGCGATGCAGTTTTAGCTAAGTAGCAAGAGTATGTTGAAGCCGGGAAAAAAGCTAGCCAGCCAGCAGATTTACCAGGGACACGCGGTAAACATACGTGTGGACACCGTGGAGAAAGCTAGCGGCAAAAAGACCACCAGAGACGTGGTGGAGCACAGCGACTGTGTAGCTGTAGTGGCCCTTGATGAACAAGATAATGTCCTTCTGGTCCGCCAATTTCGCCACGCCGTGGACAGGTTTCTTCTGGAGATACCTGCTGGTGGCATTGACCCCGGTGAAGAGCCCATTGACTCTGTGCGCCGCGAATTACAGGAGGAAATTGGCTACTTCCCCCGGAAAATAGACAAATTGGGGGGCTTTTATTCCATCCCGGGCTATGGCACGGAGTACCTGCATTGTTTTTTGGCCGCCGACCTTGTGCCCAGTCGTCTCATGGCTGAGGATACTGACGACATTGAGTTGGTTAGCATTTCCCTGGATGAAATCCCCCGACTTATCGCCTCGGGCGAAATCTGCGATGGCAAAACCATCGCTGCCCTGCTTATGTTCCTCTTTATGCGGCCAGAGAAGTAGGCTCGTCTGTGAGGTGATATCCCAATTGTCGCACACGCTAAATCGACCTCCTGACAGCGTGGCGAATGTGATATAGCAAAATATGTGATATAATGGTTCAGAAAATTGTAATATATACTTAATTAACAGGATCTTAACAAAAGTAGCTTATTATACTGTAAGCCAGAGATTTTAGAAAAACTAAACTGTTACAGCTTTCTTGTTTCCTAGCTATGATGGTATAATCTCCTTTTACTTAATTCTTCGCTCAGGGGTTATTACCATAGACTATTGACAATATCTCAGATAATAGTATAATGGCCTGTATCAGAATAGACTCTATAAGTAATACTGCTTTAAGATCAACATAAGGTTGGTGGTGAGGTGTGCGTATCAGAGATTTGCGGTAGTTACCACAATGCTCAGCGGAGCACATGCAGACATGTGAACTCGGCTCTTTTTTCCTGCCACAGTAAAACCAACACCTCCTTTCTAGACCCAGGGCTATTCAAAAAAGTAGTTTTGCTATTTAAGCATTTGGATTTCATTTGTAATTTGGATTTTGAGATTTGGAATTTGTTGGGACCTGCCCTGAGTTTGTCGAAGGGCGACTACAAAAAGCTGGAGGTGCAAGATGAAGACAATACTTAGTTCGAAGAGAGACCCTTACTTGGCAAAATTTATTATCTTTTTGATTACTGTGGCGGTAATTGCAGGGATGGTGGGCTGTGTTGATCATCCTTTTGGCGAAGACCTGGAAATAGAGACTTGGTATGATTTGGATGCCGTCAGAAACAACCTGGACAATCATCACACTCTGGTGAACGACCTTGATTCCACCACTGACGGTTATGAGGAGCTGGCGAGTGCGGCAGCCCATGGGAGAAAGGGCTGGGAGCCGATTGGAACTTGGAGTGCCCGATTTACCGGCAGTTTCGACGGTCGAGGCCACAAGATAATGGACCTGTTTATCGACCGCCCTAGCGAAGAAAACGTGGGGCTTTTCAGTTTTGTTGCTGAGGGAGGGGTCATCAAGAACGTCCGAGTGGTGGATGTTGCCGTGACTGGCCGTGATAGTGTTGGCGGTCTAGTGGGAGAGAATAGTGGAACTGTGAGCAACTCCTATTCCAGTGGCAGCGTGACTGGCGATGATGGTGTTGGCTGTCTGGTGGGATGGAATAAGGGCAACGTGAGCGATGACTCCCATTCCACCAGCAACGTGACTGGCGATGATGGTGTTGGCTGTCTGGTGGGAAAGAATACCGGAACTGTGAGCAACTCCTATTCCACCGGCAGCGTGACCGGCGATGAGGATGTTGGCGGTCTGGTGGGATGGAATACCGGAACTGTGAGCAACAACTCCTATTCTAGTGGCAGCGTGACTGGCGATGAGGATGTTGGCGGTCTGGTGGGATGGAATGAAAAAGGCACTGTGAGCAACTCCCATTCCACCGGCAGCGTGACTGGCGAGAGCTATGTTGGCGGTCTGGTGGGAGGGAATGAAAAAGGCACTGTGAGCAACTCCCATTCCACCGGCAGCGTGACTGGCGAGAGCTATATTGGCGGTCTGGTGGGATATAATTACGAGGAGAGCACTGTGAGCAACTCCCATTCCACCGGCAGCGTGACTGGCGAGAGCTATATTGGCGGTCTGGTGGGATATAACTGGGAGGGCACTGTGCGCGACTCCTATTCCACCGGCAGCGTGAGTGGCGATGAGGATGTTGGCGGTCTGGTGGGATTTAGTTATAGAAGCACCGTAAGTAATTCCCACTATAGTTATGATGAGGTTCTGATTAATGGCCAGAATGTGATTACTACCGGAGTTTTGTTCGGTGAGGACTTTGACCAATGGCTTAATAACGATAAGTTTTTAGATGTCAATGAAAGGCTTTCTAAGGAAGATGGTTATTATGTGGTAAATAATGTGACTGATTTCAAAGAGCTAATTGCCTTTGGTCAGAATGGTTCATTGAAATTTAGATTGAAGACCGACCTGGATTTAGCTACTGAACCCAACCTCTACATCCCTTATTTTGCCGGAGAGTTTGATGGAAATGGTCACAAAATCTCGAACTTGAGCTCCAACTTTGACTTTGTTTGCAATGTTGGATTATTTGGATACCTTGATGGAAGAGTCACTCAAGTGGGTGTCGAGAGCGTAAAAATAACTGGAGCTAGTTTTGTTGGCGGTCTGGTGGGATATAACTGGGAGGGCACTGTGCGCGACTCCTATTCCACCGGCAGCGTGACCAGCTATGGGTCTTATGGTAGCGGTCTAGAAGATCTTATTGTTAGCGGTGCAGGCGGTCTGGTTGGAAGTAATGACGCAGGCACTGTGGAAAACTGCAATTCCACAGGCAGCGTGACTGGCAATTGGCATGTTGGCGGTCTTGTGGGATGGAATTACAAGGAGGGTACTGTGAGCCACTCCTATTCCACAGGCAGCGTGACTGGCAATCGGCGTGTTGGCGGTTTGGTGGGATGGAATGAGGGCAAGGTGGAAAGCTCCTATTCCAGCTGTATCGTGACTGGCGGAGATGCCGTGGGCGGTCTGGTGGGAAGGAATGAGGACTTTGTGAGCAAATCCTTTTCCACCGGCAGTGTGTCTGGCGAAGATGTTGTTGGCGGTCTGGTGGGATGGAATGAGGACATTGTGAGCAACTCCTATTCCACCGGCAACGTGTATGGCGACGACTGGATTGGCGGTCTGGTGGGATTTAATGACGTCAAGGGCATTGTGAATAGAACTTACTCCCGCGGCACCGTGACCGGCGATGATTATGTTGGCGGTCTGGTGGGAAGGAATGATAATGATGTAAGCAGATCTTTCTGGGATACCGAAACCAGCAGGCAAGATACCTCGGATGGCGGGACAGGCAAGACCACCGCGGAAATGAAGAGCATCAACACCTTCACAGACTTGGACATATGCACGGTCAATCTTCCTAGCAAACGCAACACTGACTACACCTGGAATATCGTCAATGGACAGACCTATCCCTTCCTGAGCTGGGAGCCTTAAACCAGAATCTGGAGGTGAAAGATGGAAACAACATTTGGTTCGAGGAGAGCCCAATCCCTGGCAAAAGTTAGCGTCTTTTTGATTACGGTAGCCTTAATTGCCGGGATTGCAGGCTGTGCTCCTACTCAGTACGATCTCACCATATCCAGCACCGAAGGCGGTGAGGTAACCACCCCCGGTGAGGATACCTTTACCTACAACGAAGGAACAGTGGTCGCCCTGGTGGCCGAGGCTGACGAGGGTTACCGATTTGTCGATTGGACTGGCTATGTGAGTGCCATCGCCGATGTTAACGCTGCCGCAACCAACATCACCATGAACGAGCCCTATTCTATCACCGCCAACTTTGCCCCAGAAATATTAGAAAACCTGGAAATACGAACCTGGTATGATTTGGATGACGTCAGGAACAACCTGGCTGGCAACCACACTCTGATGAACGTCCTCGATTCCACCACTGCCGGTTACGAGGAGCTAGCGAGCCCGACAGCCAATGATGGACAGGGATGGCAACCGATTGGAACCTTGGATAATCCGTTTAATGGGACTTTCGACGGGCAAGGACATGAGATACGCGACCTATTTATCAACCGCCCTGACGAGGATTTTGTTGGGCTTTTTAGTGTTGTCTATACGGGAGGAGTTGTCAAAGATATCGGCATGGTGAACGTCACTGCGACTGGCAATTCGTTTGTTGGCGGTCTGGTGGGATGCAGTGCTAATGGCACCGTGAGCAACTCATACTCTACAGGCAGCATGACTGGCGATGTGAGTGTTGGCGGGCTGGTTGGATTGAGTTATAAGAGCACCATAAGTAACTCCCACTATAATTATGCTGAGGTTTTGATTAACGGCCACAATATAATTACTACCGGCGCTTTGTTCGGTGAGGACTTCGACCAATGGCTGGTTAACGATAAGTTTTTAGATGTCAATGAAAGGCTTTCTAAAGAAGATGGTTATTATGTGGTAAATAATGTGACTGAGTTCAAAGAGCTGCTCGCGTTTGGTCAAAATAGTTCCCTGGAATTTAGATTGACTAACGACTTGGACTTAGGCAATGAACCCAACTTTTACATTCCTTATTTTGCCGGAGATTTTGATGGAAATGGTCATACGATCTCGAACTGGAGCTTCAACTCTAGCTTTTTTTACAATGTTGGATTATTTGGATGGCTTGCTCGTGGTGGAAGAGTTACTCGGGTGGGTGTCGAGAATGTAGAAATAACTGGAGCTAGTTTTTTTGTTGGCGGTCTGGTAGGAGCTAATTGGGAGGGCACTGTGAGCAACTCCTATTCTACAGGCAGCATAAGTGGCTATGCATATGTTGGCGGTCTGGTGGGAGCTAATTGGGAGGGCACTGTGAGCAACTCCTATTCCACCTGTAGAGTGAGTGGCGATGACGATGTTGGCGGCTTGGTGGGATATAATAACGAGGAGGGCACTGTGAGCGACTCTTATTCCACAGGCAGCGTGAGTGGCGATGACGATATTGGCGGTCTGGTGGGAACTAATTGGAAGGGCACTGTGAGCGACTCTTATTCCACAGGCAGCGTGAGTGGCGATGAAGATGTTGGCGGCCTGGTGGGATGGAATGAGGGCACTGTGAGCAACTCCTATTCCACAGGCAGCTTGATTGGCGATGTAAATGTTGGGGGTCTGGTGGGATTGAATTGGAATACTGTGAGCAACTCCTATTCCACAGGCAATGTGAGTGGCAGGTTGTCGGTTGGCGGTCTAGTGGGATGGAATGATATGCAGAGCATTATGAGAAACTCCTATGCCACAGGCAGCGTGACTGGCAATACATTTGTTGGGGGTCTGGTGGGACGGAATAATGGCACTGTAACAAGCAATTCCTATTCCACCGGCAGCATCACTGGTGAGGTGAATGTTGGAGGCATGGTGGGAGAAAATACTGGCACTGTAAGCAATTCCTATTCCACCGGCAGCGTGACTGGCAATACGCATGTTGGCGGCCTGGTGGGATTGAATAATGGCGCTGTAAGCAATTCCTATTCCACCGGCAGCCTGATTGGCGATGTAAATGTTGGGGGCCTGGTGGGATTTTGTGGTGGCATGGAAACTGTAAGCAATTCCTATTCCACTGGCAGCGTGACTGGCAATACGCATGTTGGCGGTCTGGTGGGATATAATCAGTTTGAGTGCACTATAAGCAACTCCTTCTGGGACACCCAAACTAGCGGACAAGCTACTTCAGATGGCGGGACAGGCAAGACTACCGCGGAAATGCAGGACATCACCACTTTCTCAGGGGCGACATGGGACATAACCGCCGTCAATCCTAGCCAGACCAACCCCGCCTATATCTGGAATATCGTTGACGACGTTACCTATCCCTTCCTGAGCTGGGAGCCTTAAAAAGGGGCAACTCTTTTTCCCACCGAGATTGCTTCGCCCGATAAATGGGGAATCGCAATGACAGAGGGGGAAGTAACTCTTTAGACGGCGAAATTGGCAATAACGGCTTGACCGAGGGAGATGCCGCCATCATTACAGGGTACTTGCTTATGGGTAAAAACCCGGAAACCGCTGCTTTCCAGCAAGCTGACCGTTTTTCTCAGCAGCAAGCGATTCTGGAATACGCCGCCACTTAAGGCTACCCCCGACACCATCGGGGTTTCATTAGCTATCAAGCGACACATCTCGTTTATCATTTGAGCTATGGTATTGTGGAATTTGACTGATATCATCCCTTTTGAGATACCCTGATGTAAGTCTTCTATTACGGCTGAGAGCAGGTCCCTCAGTTGTACGATTCTTATTCCTTCTTCTTCCACTATGTGGTATGGGTAGCTTTCTTGAGTATCATAGATTGCTTCGTCGCTTACGCGCCTCGCAATGACAGAAGAGTAGGCAGCCATTTCCAGTTCCACCGCCGCCTGTCCTTCGTACTCTATTTCGCCCCTTATGCCCAGCAGGGCTGATATGGCATCAAAAAGGCGTCCCATGCTTGAGCTGAGTGGTGAATTTATCCTTCTTTCTATCTGGCGCTTGATAACCTCTATTTCAACTTCGCTAACTTGCCCAATAGAAGCTAATTGAGATTGCTTCCCCTTCACTTCGTTCAGGGTCGCAATGAAAGCATTGAGAGCATTTTCCCCTAACAGAGTGAGAATATAGCCTATGGCGGTGCGATAGGGTCTTTTTATAGCTGCGGCTCCTCCGGGCAAAGGCAGGTATTCCAGATGTCCTGCTCGGCGAAAATTACGGTAGTCGGCTACCAGGAATTCCCCTCCCCAGATACTTCCGTCCGCACCTATCCCTGTGCCATCGAAGGCCACCCCGATAACCAGGCCCTCCAGCCCATTATCAGCCATGCAACTGGCGATATGGGCATGGTGGTGCTGCACGGGAACAATCTTCATGCCGGACTCACCTAACTCCCGGGCATATTTCGTGGCCAGATAATCAGGGTGAAGGTCATGGGCAATGATTTCAGGCTCTAAATGGAAAAGCCTTTTATACAAGGATATAGTGCTGTCAAAATGTTCCAGGGTTTCCATATTCTCCATATCGCCAATATGCTGTGATATGAAGGCGTAGTTATCTTTGGTCAGACAGAAGGTATTTTTCTCCTCAGCGCCGCAACCAAGCACCTGTTTGGTCTCAAATGAGAGGCGGATAGGATATGGAGCGTAGCTACGCGCCCGCCTTATAAGCTGGCTTGTGCCCCTTTCTACTATGGCAACGCTGTCGTCGTAACGAGAATAGATATCCCGATTATGGATTAAAAGGTAATCTGCAATACAGGAAAGCCTCCTTAAGGCTTCATCATTGTCCCTGGCGATAGGCTCTTCACTGAGATTGCCGCTGGTCATTATTAAAGGCAAGCCCGTATCCCTGAGCAGTATATGGTGAAGCGGTGTATATGGCAGCATAACCCCTAAGAATCGTAAATTGGGTGCTACCTCTCGAGATACGGATGAGTCCTCCCTCCACCTTATAAGCACGATGGGGCTTTGAGGCGAGGTAAGCAATTTTTCCTCCTCCGGCGAGACATAGCAATGCCTTTTAGCTTCGTCTATATCGGTTACCATTATGGCAAACGGCTTGGAGGAGCGCTTCTTCCTCTGCCGTAGCGTTTTAACTACGGTATCGTTCGTGGCATCGCAAGCCAGGAGAAAACCCCCCAAGCCCCTAATAGCCACGATTTTCCCCTCTTTAAGGAGCTGACTGGCAGCAGCTACAGGATTCGGCTCGGTTACCAGATTGCCCTGGTTATCAACCAACTCGACCTGGGGACCACATTTCGGGCAGGCGTTTGGTTGAGCATGGAAGCGGCGATCCAGGGGATTATCATATTCCGCCTGGCATTGGGGGCACATCTGGAAATAGCGCATGGTGGTTTTGGGGCGGTCATAGGGCATATCTTCAATTATGGTAAAGCGTGGACCGCAATTGGTGCAGTTGGTAAAGGGATAGCGGTAGCGGCGGTCTTCAGGATTCAGCAACTCGCCAAGACAAGGCTGGCAGGTAGCGACATCTGGAGAGATAAGCTGATATTTCCCTTCCTGTGTCTGGCTATGCCGAATTTCAAAATTTTCATAACCGAGAGGTGGGTGATACTCAGTAGTTACGCTCTCGATGTGAGCCAGCGGTGGGGCTTTCGCCTCAAGCTCTCGCTCAAATTGCTCAACAGCTTCTGCCTCACCTTCCACCTCAATCTTGACATCCTCTGAAGTGTTGTAAACCCATCCCTTGAGATTGTGTCCAATAGCCAGTCCATAGACGAAAGGCCTAAAGCCGACGCCTTGAACAATGCCCCGGACGCTAATAGAAGCTGATTTGAGAGATTGCCTTGTTGCTTTTGACATATGAGACGATTCTCGGGGAATGCAATAATCGGTGAAATCTATACTAACACGCCCTCGATCTCGGCCATAATTTCTTCGGTAGTAAAATGTCTATGAGTAATCGCTCTGCTGGGACAAGCTGCAACACAGGTGCCACAGCCCTTGCACACAGCTTCATTGATATTAGAGACCTTCTTCTCATCGTCAAAGGAAATGGCACTATAAGGGCAGAGAAAGTTACAGATTCGACACCCTGAGCAACGAGCTTCGTCGATAACTGCAGTGCTTGCTTCAAGTTCCACCTTGCCTTTGGTGATCACAGCTAGAACCTTGGCGGCCGCCGCCGAGGCTTGAGATACCGTGTCCGGGATATCCTTGGGACCCAGGCAACAACCCGCCACGTAGATTCCATCGGTCCTGGTCGCCACTGGATCCAGCTTGGGGTGGCGTTCTAGAAGGAATCCGTCAGCCTTGAGACTCACGGAGAAGATATGAGCCAGTTTATCGGCATCCTGTTGCGGTTCGATGGCAGTGCAGAGGATAACCATATCAGCGAATACCTGAGTCACCTTGCCATTATCCGGGTCCTCCGCAGTGATAATCAGCCTGCCCCGGTCCATACTTTTTCCATCGGCGCTGGCGACTTGCTGCACCTTCCCCCGAACGAAGTTCACCCCCTCCCCAACCAATCGCCCGTAGAAATCCTCATAATCCTTGCCAAAGCAGCGGATATCAGTAAATATTTGATAGACCTCAGCATCAGTCTTGTCTTTGATAAGATGGGAGTGTTTTAAAGCATACATGCAGCATACTCGTGAACAATAGTCGTGAAACTCTTCATCGCGGCTGCCGACACAATGGACAATGGCCACGCTTCGGGGGGCAGAGCCATCCTTGAGCTGAATATTACCACCAGTGGGACCGGTGGCATTGCATAGCCTCTCGAACTCAAGCCCGGTGATAATATCGTCAAACTTTCCATAGCCGTACTGAGCAGCGACAGAAGGGTCAAAGGTCTGAAAACCGGTAGCCAGGATGACATTGCCTACCTCCACCTCTATAAGCTTGTCCTCATCATCGAACTTAATAGCTCCTGCCTCGCAGAATTTCTCACAGGCACGGCACTTGCCCTTCTGAAAATACATGCAATTCTCTCGATCAATGACGGGTACATTGGGCACTGCCTGAGGAAATGGAGTATAAATGGCTTTCCGCTGTCCCAAACCCATTTCGAACTCGCTGGTCACTTTCCAGGGGCATTTTTCCTGACAGACACCACAACCAGTGCACTTTTCCTCATCAACGTACCTGGCTTTCTTTCTGATTCTGGCCTTGAAGCTGCCGACGTAGCCTGATACTTCTTCGACCTCACTGTAGGTAAGTAGCTCGACATAAGGATGTGAACCTAGCTCGCTCATATTGGGGGTCAAGATACAGGCCGAGCAGTCCAAGGTAGGGAAGGTCTTGTCCAGTTGAATCATATGTCCCCCGATGGAAGGCGCTCGTTCCACTAAGTAGACCTTGTGACGAGAGTTAGCAATCTGCAAGGCAGCTTGAATACCGGCAATACCTCCACCCACTACTAGCGTGCTGGGATTTACCGGGACCTCTCTTACCTCAAGGGGCTCATGGAAGGAGACCCTTCTCACTGCGGCTCGAACCAGCGCCTTGGCTTTTTCGGTGGCTTTTTCACGATCACCGGTTACCCAAGAGCAATGCTCTCGAATATTAGCCATCTGGAATAAGTGGCGGTTCAGCCCAGCCTGCTCACATGCTTTGCGGAAGGTGGGTTCATGCATTGTGGGGGAGCAAGAGGCAACCACAACCCGGTTTAAGCCCAACTCTTTGATATCCTTCTTTATCATCTCCTGCCCCGGTTCAGAGCACATGAACCTGTAGTCTCTGGCTACCGCAACTGAATCCAGCTGCGAGGCATACCGGCTTACCTCAGCCACATCTATCGTTCCAGCAATATTAGTGCCACAATGGCAGATATATACTCCTGTCCTTACTTCATCTCTATTGATTTCAATCTCTGCTGTCATGGTTGCTCCAAAAACTGCGAAATCTGCTCCAGGGTAAATACTGGACCATCCTGGCAAACATACTTTTCACCAATATTGCATCGAGCGCATTTACCAAGGCCGCACTTCATCTTAGCCTCCAGTGTGGTAACAATTTGATTATCCTTAAAGCCCAAGTCCCTCAACCCCGCCAAGGTAAAGCGGATCATTATCGGTGGTCCGCAAATAATAGCAATGGCATTATCCGGCGATGGTGCCAACTCCTTCACCACATCGGGGACCAGGGCAACTCGTCCCTTCCATTGCTCGTCACCCCTGTCAACGGTGAGTTCCAGTCTAGTTCGAGGGGCTTCCATCCATATTGGGAACTCCGGTTGAAACACCAGGTCTTGAGGTGTTCGTGCTCCGTTTATGATTAACAACTCTCCATAATTATCTCGCCGTTCCAGTATTCGGTTAATCACCGGACGCAGTGGTGCCATTCCAATGCCCCCGCCGATGATAATTATGTTCTTCCCTTGATAATCCCCTAAAGGAAAGTAATTGCCGAAAGGCCCCCGCACACCTAAGGTGTCTCCGGGCTCAAGCTCTTGTAAGGCTCTGGTTACCGTGCCAATACGCCGCACGGCGAACTCCAACCCGTCTTTCCGCAGAGGTAAAGACACAATGCCGAATGGTGCCTCTCCCTCTCCAAAGGCTGAGAGCAAGGCAAACTGCCCCGGCTTGTAATCAAATCTGGCTCTGATGTCAGGATCTTCCAGTTCCACACTTAGAAGCTTGATATCAGGGGTGAGCTGGGTAGCCGTCTTCAGAGTTGCCAGGTAGGGAATAAAAGGACTTTCACGACCCACTTTTAGCCTCCATTACCTGTTGCAAGTCGCTTATAACCTCGCGAATGTCTATATTCACTGGACAGTCCCTGACACAACGGCCGCAGCCAACACAGGCCACGTCCTGGAATTGCTCTGGAAAGTAGAGGAGCTTATGATAGAAGCGCTGTCGCAACCTCTCCCCCTTCGTAGTCCGGGGGTCATAACCCCCAGCAGTGAGGCTAAAGCCCCGGGATTGACAGCTTTCCCAGCTCCGCACTCGTTCTACCTTTCCCTTGTCAGAATAGTCCCGCATATCGAAGCAATAACAGGTAGGACAAACGTAAGCACAGATATTACAATGCAAGCAGCGGTCACCAAGTTGCTCCCAATAAGGGTCATTGAAGAGTTCCCCCATTGCCGAGATGACTTCCTTGATGAGAACAGCCTGAGGCTTGGGAGGAGGGGGCACTTTCCCCTTATACTCCACTAAGCCCTGGGGCAGCAAGGCCTTTCCCTTCTCAGTAACAACCTGAACAATGTAGCCATCTTCTACTTCAGTAAGCAGAATATCTACATTGCTGGGATCATCAGGTGCACTACCCATGCTGGTGCAGAAACACTCCGGCAGCGCTTGGCGACAGGCAAGTCCGATGAGAGCCGTTCGAGTGCGGCGTTCCCGATACAGAGCATCGCCCGGGTCCTGTAGGAAGGGTTTGTCCATCAGGGCGATGCCTTTAGCATCGCAAGGGTGCAATCCAAAGAGAACCGCGTCCTGTTCCACCAGCGTGGGAACCAGTTCGACCCGCCCATCATCCCTTTGCACCGAGAAAAGGGTCTCAGTGGGGGGCAGGAACCACCCTTTGGGTGAGAGCGTGGTATTATCAAAATCAAAGGCAATTTCCTCCACCTTAGATATGGGTTGAAACACAGTCTGCTCTTGACCCCGGACTGGAGCAATAACGATTCGCTCCGCGAGAAGCGAATCGAGCCAGCGAATCAGGTTGTCCTTGGAAGCAAATAAGTTCATTCTCCGAACTCCAGTTTTTCTTCCTTCTTAAAGGTGGCGAAGGGAGGTGGTTCGTCAGCGTCTAGTCCAGCCTGGAAGGCAAAAAGTTCCTTCACATCCTTCTCCAGCTTTCGGTTGAGCAGGCTGAGGGGAATGTCCACAGGGCATACTCGCTCACACTCATTACAGCCGATGCAGCGACCTGCCAGGTGAAAGGTCCGGATGGTCTGCCACAACTCGTTCTCCTCGGGGGCAATGCGGATACCTACCCACAGGGGCTCGAGTCGTTCAGCAAAGCACACAGGGCAGTAACAGCCCGGACAGACCTGGCGGCAGGCATAGCAACGAATGCAGCGGCTAAATTGCTCCAGCCAGAATTCTCTCCTGGTGGCAAGGGACTCAGCCTCTGCCTGTGCAATGTCGGAATAGGTTTCCTCTTCGGCTTGTCGTTCAAGTTCCCCTCCAGCCAGGAAATCGTAGACCAGCGGTTTAGATAGCTGGCAGCTTCGACACTTCGCTTGCAATGTCTCGCTTTTATAGTTCCAACTCGTTTCCACCATACCGGGACAGCCGACCCCGATAATGAATACCTTGTCTCGCTCTATCTGTCCTTCATTCAACAACAAGTTGATAGCCCGTGAGTCACAGGGTTTAACCACAACCGCCATCTTTTTACCTTTCTTATCCAAGAGATATTTAACCAAGTTGTGAGCGCAGGTCTCGTCGAAGATAAGACGCTCTGTGACAGAGGGCTTGTAGGCAAAGAACGGACGAGCGGTAACGCCATCGCTAGCCCGCTCATAGCCAATAACACCTTCAACTGTCCCTTCTTCCAAAAGGCTCCGAGCCTTATCTCGAATCTGCTGGATTAACTCCATATCCACCTCAGACTTTGCTCCTTGGCCCGAGTTTGGTTAGCTCCGCGGTAAAATCGGATACCAGCTCGGCAAATCTCTGTCCTTCTGATGCTGAAACCCATTCCACCTTCAGCCGCTCCTTTGCTATACCTAGATAGTCGAGGAACTCACGGAGCAGTGCAAACCTGCGCCTAGTATGATAATTGCCCTCAGTATAGTGACAGTCTCCGGGATGACAGCCTGATACCAGGACTCCATCAGCACCCCTCTGGAAACACTTCAATACTAAGAGGGGGTCAACTCGCCCCGAGCAAGGGACACGAATAATGCGAATATTTTGGGGATAGCCCATGCGGCTAGTTCCCGCCATATCAGCGCCGGCATAGCTACACCAGTTGCATAAAAAACCAATGACCTTAGGTTGATACTCTACACTCACAGCGCCATCACCTCAGCGAGAACTTGCTGGTCACCGAAGCCCCTGAGCTTTATTGCTCCCGGGCGGCAGGCAACGACACAGATACCACATCCTTTACATAGACTCTCGTTGATGGAAGCCACGGTGCGTCCGTCACGAAGGGTTTCCGCTTCGATAGCCTGAAAAGGACAGACTTGGCGGCACAATAAACATCCTGCGCACCGAGCAATGTCCACAATAGAGGTCATGGGTTCAGCCTCAATGGCCTCCTGACTAAATAGTTTCAGCACGTACTCTGCCGCAGCACTACCCTGGGTTACGGATTCCGGTACGTCGGTGGGAGCAACGGCACATCCGGCGATAAAGATGCCATCCATGGCGGTCTCCACCGGGCGCAGCTTGGGGTGCGCCTGGAGGAGATAGTTCTTGGCATCGTAGCTAACATGAATGGTTTGGAATAGCTTGGAGGCATCTTCATTGGGCATTAACCCCGTGGCTAAAACCACCAGGTCAGCTGGTATGTTAAACTTCTCGTTGGTGAAAAAGCCCTGCCCAGAGATTAAGAGCCTACCATCCTGCTGAGACACACTGTCAATCTGACCTCTCATGTAGGTAGTGCCTGCCTCCTCCGCCCGCGTCAGGAAGTCCTCGAAAATCTTACCTCCTGGCCCTCGGGCATCGGTGTATATGATATAACTATGAGCCTCTGGGTCGTGCTCTTTTAGCATAATAGCTTCCTTAGCCATGTACATGCAGCATACCTTGCTACAATAGCCACTTCCAGTGCGTTCATCCCGAGACCCTACGCAACTTATAAAGACTATCTCTTTGGGGTGAGCCCCATTGGAAGGACGGAGCACCTCGCCACCAGTAGGACCAGCGGCATTCATCATCCTCTCTAGCTGCAAGCTACTGACAACATCAGGATAGACACCACCACCATATATACTGAACTGGGTATGGTCCAAGACCCCCGCTCCAGTAGCCACCACTATTGCTCCCACATCCTCCTCCGATATCTTGTCTTGCATTTCATGGTCAATAGCCTCAGCCTCACAAACCTTCTCACACTCAAGACACTCGGAGCAGACTGCGCAGTTCAAACAGCGCTTGGCCTCCTCGACTGCTGTTTTTTCGTCAAAGCCAAGCTCAACCTCATCAAACCCTTTTCGTTCCCCTAACTCAAGCGTGGGCATGGCTGCTCTTTCCTTCTTTACTACGCCCTCTTTGGGCACGTCCTTAACCTTTTCGCGGGTCTCTGGTCTTCCCTCTTTCATGTCTATCCCCTTGAGGTAGCGGTCAACAGAGATGGCTGCTTCCTTACCGGCAGCAACAGCCGAGATAATATCAGCCGGACCAGAAACCACATCACCACCAGCAAAAACACCATCAATATTAGTTTGCAAGGTAACCGGGTCAACGGTGAGAGTTCCCCAGTTAGTGTAGGCTAAACCCTCGGGTAGCATTGCCTTATCCAGCCCCTGACCAATGGCTATAATCACATTGTCAACGTCCATGGTGAATTCTGAGCCTTTGATGGGCACAGGGCGTCGGCGACCACTGGCATCGGGCTCCCCCAACTCCATGCGAATACATTGCATCCCGTTCACCCGGCTTTCCTTAGATAACACTTTAACCGGTGCTGCCAGGAACTGAATCTTGACTCCTTCACGCTCCATTTCTTCGATTTCGCTGGGGATAGCCGGCATCTCATCGCGGCTGCGACGATAAACAACAGTTATCTCATTAGCACCGAGGCGTCGGGCTACTCGAGCGGCATCAACAGCAGCATTACCACCACCGCTAATTGCCACTTTGCTTCCCAAGTTGACTTTGACTCCAGCGTTGACTTGCCTCAGGAAGTCAAGGGAATGAAGCACTCCGGGAGTATTCTCGCCGGGAATCCCCATTTTTTGACTGATGCCAGCACCTGTCCCCAGGAAAACAGCCTTATATCCCTCGTTGAAGATTTTGGTGAGATTTTTCACCGGGGTATTTGTCTTAATCTCTACCCCCAACTCTTGTATATAGCTTATCTCGCTACTGAGTACCTCTTTGGGTAATCGGTATTCAGGGATACCATAGCGTAATAGGCCTCCCGCCTCGGGGGCAGACTCAAACACTGTAACCGGGTATCCTTGCCTGACCAGGTCGTAGGCACATGCCAGGCCGGCTGGACCAGAGCCGACAATAGCTACTTTTTCTTCTTTAGTCCTTTCCACCGGTGTGGCTTTTTCCCTACCTGCTTTCAGTTCATAGTCAGCCATAAAACGCTTAAGAGTTCTGATAGCTACAGGTTGGTCGACTTTGCCTCGCTCACACTCTTGCTCGCAAGGGTGGGTACAAACCCGCCCACAAACTCCGGCAAAGGGCATAGTCCTGCGGAGCACTTCTAGAGCCTCATTGAACTTGCCCTGGGAGATGAGAGCAATATAACCCTGGGCATTGACCCCGGCGGGACAAGCCACCCGGCATGGTGGATAACCACGCTTATCTATAGTATATTTATTGGGAATTGCCTGGGGAAAAGGAATATAGATAGCCTTTCGCCTACCCAGGTTCAAGTCAAATTCACTATTTAGTTCGACGGGGCAAGCCTTAGCACACTCACCACAGCCCGTGCACTTGCTCACGTCAATGTAGCGGCTCTTGTTTTTAATCCTGACCCGAAAGTTTCCTATATACCCCGAGATATCTTCCAACTCACTGTAGCTCATTAGCTTAATATTGGCATGCTGTCCCACCATAGTCATCTTGGGCGTCAAGATGCAGGCAGAACAGTCCAGGGTGGGGAAAGTCTTGTCCAGCTGGGCCATGTGCCCCCCGATGGAGGGCTCCCGCTCGACCAAGACGACCTCGTAGCCAGCATCTGCGATATCTAAGGAAGCCTGGATGCCAGCAATGCCGCCACCGATGACCAAGGCTCTCCTGGTTATGCCAACTTGCTTGGGGGTGAGGGGCTCTTGCCAGGCAACCCTGGCCACCGCTCTCCGCACCAGGTCTATCGCCTTAGCCGTAGCTAGCTCAACTTGGTCAGGGTGAACCCAGCTACAATGCTCCCGTATATTTGCAATCTCCAGTAGATAGGGATTCAAACCGGCACCAGCCACTGTTCTACGGAAGGTTGTCTCATGCATACGCGGCGAACAGGCGCCGATGACCACCCGGTTAAGCTTATGCTCGGTTATAGCCTTCTGGATAGCTGCCTGACCGGGATCACTGCAGGTAAACTTATTGTCCTCAACGTGAACTACCTGAGGTAACTTCCTCACCGTCTCAGCTACCTCCGAGATATTCACAGCCCCGGCTATGTTACTGCCGCAGTGGCAGAGGAAAACTCCAATTCTAGCCATGCCCTATTCTCCTTTAGATCCTTACGCGTGAGCAGTCCAACAGTCATGCACGGTCAATATTCTCGGCACTTTTGGGCAATCCTTTTCAAACAGTTGGAGGCTATCAGTTGTGTGCACGATAACCTCCATATAATAACTTATATCCGATTTACTGGCAAGCCGAAGTGAGCTATATTTTAGATTTTAGGGGAAAAATTTTCTAGAATTATAGCAAAATTACAATGATTGCTAACAAGTCCAGCGCAAGCACAAGTGAGAATGGCTTTTGTCTTGCCTGCACTCCAGGTGATAAAAGATTGACGGGCTTATTATTAGCCGTCAGACCTTGCACATTTAGCTCTTTGCCCGTAAAATGCTTAGCGTTGCCCCCATCGTCTAGAGGCCTAGGACATCAGCCTTTCAAGCTGAAGATCAGGGGTTCGAATCCCCTTGGGGGCATTATTGTCAAGATTTTTTCGCGGTTTTTCCCAGAATTTCATCTGCCTCTTCACTCCTCCCAGGCACCTTCACCAATAAGGGGCACGAAATAGCAACCACCCAAGTTTTCTATCTCGTTTCCTTTCCTCAGTTTAGTGACTCTGAGTAATTCTTGCTGCCATCGAGAGCCTACAGGGATTACCAATCGCCCATTCAAGGCTAGTTGCTCCACAAGGACTTGAGGCACGGTGGGAGCACCAGCAGAAACTATAATAACATCGTAAGGGGCTCCCTCTGGCCAACCCAGAGTTTTGCCAGCTATGTGGACTTCGATGTTGGAATAACCAAGCTTATCCAAGACTTGCCTGGCCGCTTCCGCCAATTCAGGTATACACTCCACGGTAACCACCTCTTGAGCTAACTCAGCTAATATCGCCGCTTCATAGCCGCTCCCGGTGCCCAGCTCCAGCACTTTTTCATCCCCCCTGAGCTCCAAAGCTTGTACCATCAGAGCCACAATGAAGGGTTGGGAGATAGTTTGCCCAAAGCCAATGCTTAAGGGTCTATCATCATAAGCAGCATGATATTGCTCCCGTGGTACAAAGGCTTCACGGGGAACACGCCTCATAGCTTCAACGACATGGTTGTCAGCGATTTCGTGGTCAAGAGAATTAAGTAAACTCTGCCTCGCCTGTTCTAAATCCACCGCAGTTCACCAGCCGAAGATGTCAACCAAGAACGAAAGACAAGATTATGAGGACCAGAATTATAGCTCCGGCAATGATACCGATGCGTTTTATTTCGGGAATAACATATTGATAGCGGCTGGTTAAATCTTGGGCTTTTGGGGACACTCGAGTCGGCGATTGTAACTCAGCAGACAGCGGCCCCGGTTGTTGCGAACGCCCCTCCTGTGCCGCCTTGGCCACTCTAGTTCGATGCTTAGCCTTAGCACGCCGTGATTTTTTCGGCATTATCCTCTCCTCGGTGCAGGTTGCTTATAAACTCTTGTGCTGGAAATATAGGCATGACCTAAAAGTTGCTGGAGTTGACGGAGCTCAGTGCCACTCTGTAATTTACGTCTGGCGAAGCTATGCCGCAAGGCCTGTGGTGTGACCTTGCCACCCAGACTTGCCCTGGAGGCATAACCTTTAATAATCTGCCAGAACCCCTGCCGGGTCAACCTCTTACCACGTCGGTTAAGAAACAGGGCTTCCTCTCCCTCGTCATATAATAAATCCAGCCTATCGTTTCTGAGGAATTTTCCTAAAATCAGGCTTAAGTTATGGTCAAAAGGAACTCGTCTCTTAGAATTAATATGCACACAATTTTGCTTCAAATCAATATTTTGGACACTTAATGACACTAATTCGCTTATGCGTAAACCAGTGGCATAAAGTAATTCCAGCATCACCGCATCTCTCTTAGCTTCCGGAGTGGATAGCTTTGTGGCCTCGGCAAGCAGCTTCTGGTACTCGGAGGGAGATAAGAAGTTGAGCGCATGCCTGCTAACTTGAGGAGAGGGCAAATTTCGTGTCGGATTCTCCTTCATCCTCCCCGAATCAACCATAAATTTGAAGAATGATTTGGCTGATGCGACCTTGCGAGCGGTTGTGGCCACAGAGTATCTCTTCTCCCTGAGCTTGAGCAAATAGCTCTTTAAAAGTTCACCATAGGACTTAATTATGCCCTTTTCCTGCTCTGCGGTAATAAAGGCTGCCATTTGAGTCAAATCATTGCGATAAGCGGCCACAGTATTCCGGGAATAGCCTTTGCTCTGGGTCAAATATTGAAGGAAGACATCGATATCCGAGTTCATTAGAGTTATTTTAACACAATGCGGGTTATTTTTGCCTATATACAAACCACTTGCTACAATAAATTTGCCGTGAAACCAGAGCAATTAAAAGCTTTGCCAGCGAAGCCTGGAGTTTATTTGTTTAAGGACAAAGAGGGTAAGGTTATCTATGTTGGCAAGGCTGCTAACTTGAATAGTCGGGTAAGGAGTTATTTCGGTGCCCCCTCCAGCCTGTCAGCCAAGATTCAAAGATTAGTGGCAAAAATACAGGATTTCGATTTCGTAGTTACCAGTTCCGAGCAAGAGGCGCTTATCCTGGAATGCAATATGATAAAGAAATATACCCCGCGGTACAATGTGCGGCTTAAAGATAACAAGACTTTCCCTTACCTTAAGATAGACATCGACGAAGATTGGCCTGGTGTTTACATCACCCGTCGGGTTCAGAAAGACGGAGCTAGATACTTTGGACCTTTCGCCAGTGCTGGCTCAGTACGCAAAACCTTAAGGTTAATAAAGAAAATCTTTCCATTTCGCAGTTGCAGCAAGCGCATCGATGGTAAAGATAAGCGGCCTTGTCTCGATTATTATATCCGCCGCTGCCTCGGACCATGCATTGGAGCAGTGGAAAAACAGGAATACAACGACGTAATAAACCAGGTCATCTTATTTTTAGAGGGGAAACAGGAACTTGTTCTCCGTGAATTAAACGCCAAGATGAAAGCCGCAGCGCAGCAGCTCCAGTTTGAGAGGGCAGCTTTGCTGCGCGACCAAATTAAGGCCATAGAAGAAGTCATAGAGGGGCAGAGGATTGCCACGACATTACAGGGAGAAAAGGACGTCATAGGTCTGGCCCAGAACGAAAACCAGGCTTATGTCAAGCTCTTTTCTATTCGCAATAATAAACTTATTGGCCAGGACCATTTTATTATGGAAGGCATCAAGGGCGAGTCTCCCGGGCAAATAATGACCAGTTTCGTGAAACAATACTATGCCGCGGCTTCATATATCCCACCGCTGATATTGCTCCAGCACCCGGTGGATGAGCCCGCGGTACTTTTTGAATGGCTTGAACAGCAAAGAGGGAGTAGGGTGGAGCTTCAAGTGCCCCAGCGGGGAGCCAAAAAGAAGCTGGTGGATACAGCAACTGAAAACGCTGCCCAGGGTCTAGAACTGGCCCAGGCTAAAGAGATGAAGGTAGAGATTATAAACTCTGGCTTACAAGAGCTAAAGAACAGACTGCGCCTGCCCAAAATGCCCCGGAGAATAGAATGTTATGATGTCTCTAATATTCAGGGCACTTTGGCTGTGGGCAGCATGGTCGTTCTGGAAAAAGGCCGGCCTAAACCGGCGCATTATCGCCGCTTCCGCATCAAAACCGTGGCTGGCGCTGACGATTATGCCATGATTCAAGAAACATTGAGGCGCAGGTTTAAACGGGGGCTGGCTGGCAAGGGTACCTGGGCAATCATTCCCGACCTCGTCCTCATTGACGGCGGCAGGGGACAACTTAACGCTGCCCTGGAAGTGAGGCAAGAATTAGGGCTGGACTCTATCCCCATGGCCAGTCTGGCTAAAGAAAACGAGGTGGTATTTATACCCGGCGACCCCAAGCCAGTTTATATTGCTAAAAATTCTCCGGCCCTCCATATACTACAAAGAGCCAGGGATGAAGCCCATCGCTTCGCTATAAGTTACCACCGCAGGTTGCGCCACAAAGAAGGCATTACTTCTGCCCTGGATAACATCCCCGGCATCGGGCCAAGGCGAAAGAAGGCCTTGCTAAAAAAGTTCGGCTCAATTGAAGCTATCAGGGAAGCGTCGTCGGAGGAACTTAAGCAGACAGAAGGCATAACTCTGGCCCTGGCCCAAAAAGTTAAGGAATATCTAAAAGATTCCCTAGTGTTATAGCATTCTCGACCGCAAATGCCTCAGCATCATTATTAAAATAAATGTAGCTGGCTTTAACGTCTTGCCCCAGCCGGGCAATCCTCTGCGCCCACTGGGAAAGCTCTTCGTCAGAGTAACAACTGGAATACAGACCTTCGCTGCCATGGAAACGGACATAGGCAAAATCACTGGTAGCTATAAGGGGGCAGCTAAAGCCAGGCATGTCAAAAACACACAACCCAACATTGTGTTCCCGTAAAATATCGATTACAGCGTCGTCAATCCAGGACTCATGGCGAAATTCAATTACATGTTGATATTCTCGCGGCAACGAAGATAAGAAATTCTGTAATAGCTCATCGCTGCGCTTCATGCTGGGAGGCAATTGATATAGCAATGGGCCCAGTTTTTCTCCCAACAAAACAGCCCGAGATAGAAAGTTTTCCACCGCCGAACCTAAATTCTTTAACCTTTTTATGTGCGTGATGAATCGACTCACTTTGACAGCAAAAATGAAGTTGTCGGGTGTGGATTCCCGCCACTTGGTGAAAGATTTCTCCGAAGGCAGATGATAAAAACTGTTATTGAGCTCTACAGTAGTAAATTGCCGGGCGTAAAATTGTAACCATTCAGGCTTGGGCAGTTCTTCGGGGTAATAAAGCCCACGCCAGTGCTCATAATGCCAGCCACTGCAACCAACATAATACTTCACCGACATATTACCTCACCCACGATTTTTGTAGTAACCTGGTTCTTCAGACACAACTACATTATTATATTATCATCTAATCCAGTATCCAGTCTCATAAATGAGGTTGCTTTATACCGATAAATCGGGACTCGCAATGACA
>Ga0315541_1000584_pt1 | contig 38404 bp, 27 predicted proteins | sample SalMarSW160190MG_FD_203095 | JGI IMG/M metagenome (GOLD analysis project Ga0315541, IMG submission 203095) | Salt marsh sediment microbial communities from the Plum Island Ecosystem LTER, Massachusetts, United States - Salt Marsh Sediment SW1601-190 ...
CGAAGATGACCGCGCTCAGCCCGGCCGAGGAGATGAAGTCCATCTCGCTCAGATCCAGCGCGATCACGGGCACGCGCTGGGCGGCCAGCTCCTCCAGGCTCGTCCGCAGCCGCTCCGCGTCGGCCATGGCGACGGAGCCGGAGACCTTCACCACCGCGGCATCGCCCTGCCTGGACACCTGCAAGTCAAGCGGTCTGCGCCCGGATGGAGTCATTTTCCGTCTCCGCTCTTGTGCTTGAGCATGCGGACCTCGTTTCCCGCTTCATTGTACATCACTTCGTCCATGTAGGCCCGCATGAGCATGATCCCGCGGCCGGAGGGCTTTTCCAGGTTCTCGTCGACGGTGGGGTCCGGTACCTCGCCGGGATCGAAGCCTTTGCCCTCGTCGGTGACGGTGATGGCCGCTTGCTCGGCGCCGACGCAACTGGAGACGGTGATCTTCTTGTTGGCGTCGAAGCGGTTGCCGTGCCGGATGGCGTTGCTGAGCGCCTCTTCCAGCGCCAGGCGGATCGCAAAGCAGACCTCCGGCCCGTAGCCCTGCGCCTCCGCCCGGCCGAGGACTTCCTCGGCGAGGCCCCGGGCCGCCTCCATATCAGTTGGAATGACAGACGTCTGCACCATATACGCCGAAGACTTCCACTAGGACGATGCTGCCTCGCGGATGGCCTCCTCGCGGGTGGCGCGAATGCCGAACACCTCGGTCAGGCGGGTGATCTCGAAGACCTCATGGATGGACGGACGGATGTTGCACAGCCGCAACACGCCTTCCTTGTCCCGAACGCGTTTGTGCAGCGTGATGAGCATTCCCAGCGCGCTGCTGGACATGTGAGCGACGTTGACGAAATCGAGAACGATCCTGGGCTGGGCGCTCTCGGCGACCAGGGCATACAGTCGCTCGCCGATCTCCGCGATGTGCGCCTCGTCGAGGATTTTCTTGTCCACCAGCTCAACGATGCTCACCGGTCCCTGCTGCATCATCTTGAGCCAGCCGGCCGGATCTGTCATCGGTCTGCTCCTTTTGCAATATCGTTGAAGACAGATGATAAGAAGCGTCGGTCGGCGCTGTCAAGGCGGCTTCGAGCAACGGTCACAGCCCGGTCAACGGGCCAGCAGAACGATGTTGACGATGATGCTGACGGCCAGCAGGGCCAGCAGGATGTAGATGGCGGCGTTGTGGTCCGTCGCGGCCAGTTCGCCCGTTTCGTCCGAACGCTGGTGCTCGTCCTTGGCCAACGCCGACAGCACGTTGGCGTCGAGCACCTTGCGGACCTGTAGGGGCGGCTCGCCCTGGGCCACCGCCTGGAGGTCGAGCAGCAGGTCCTTGGTGGAGGCGTAGCGGTCTTCCGGGCGCTTGGCCATCATCACCTCCACCACCTCCCCCAGGCCCACCGACAGCGAGGGGTTGATGTGGTCGGGCGGCGTCAGCGGCTCCTTCAGGTGCTTGTGCATGACCGCCGCCGGCGAGGGGGCGTCGAAAGGCACGCGCCCGGTGACCAGGTGATACAGCGTTGCCCCCAGCCCGTAGATGTCCGCCCGGAAATCGATGTCCACTTCGCCGCGGATCTGCTCGGGGGCGATGTAGTAGGGCGTTCCGAAGGCCCTGCCGGCCTCGGCCTGGGCGGTCTGCTGGTCGGCCGCCAGCCGGGCCAGACCCATGTCCGCCAGCTTGGCCACGCCGTCCTTGGTGATCATGATGTTCTTGGGCTTCACGTCGCGGTGGATGAGCCCGCGCTCGTGGGCGTGGACCAGGGCGCGGGCGATCTGCAAGACGACGTGCAAGGCTTCGGCCTCGGGGAAGACCTTGCCCTTGGCCAGCTCGTCGTAGAGGGCGTGGCCCTCGACGTACTCCATGACGAAGTAGTGATAGCCCCCGACCTCGCCGACGTCGATGGCCTGAACGATGTTGGGATGGTTCAGCTTGGCGGCGGCCTGGCCTTCCTTGTAGAAGCGCTCGACGTATTCGGGGTTCTCGCTGTAGCGCTTGTACAGGACCTTGACGGCGACCAGGCGATTCAGGCTCAACTGCTTGGCCTTGAAGACCGTCGCCATCGCCCCCGAGCCAATATGCGAGATGAGCCGGTAGCCGGGAATCTGCGTGGCCGGGCCGGATACCTCCAGCGTCTCCGCCACGCGCTGAAGCTGCCGCTGGGTGAGCACGTCCTTTTCCACCAGCAGCTCCGCCAGCGACTTCGAGACGTTCTCCGATGCCAGGCGCTTCTGCTCGGCCGTGCACTCGGCCACGTCGCTGGCGGTGGCGAGGTTCTTGTCCATCACCAGCCGGCCCAGCTCGGTATCAGAAAAGGCGGCGGCGAGCTCCAGGCGCGGCCCGCCCGCCTGCGGCGAACGGGCGGCCGCTTCGCCCCTGGCGAACTCATCCTTGGATTGATTATTGCCCAAGCCTCATACCTCGAATGTTCTCTGGAGGCGGCGCCTGCCGGCCGTCCCCGCCAATGGCCCGGAGAAGACAACAGGCCGCCAAGTCCTCAAGATCGCCTCTGATCCCAACCCGTCGACATCGAAGAACTGCTGTGCCTTGACGGCTTGGCCCACGGCGCGTCGGAAAGGTCGCCTGTCCATACCTTCCGCGGGGCGAGGCGTCAAGTCCGATCTTCCCGCGCCGGCCGCCCGCACGCGTCCTCGCCTCTTCGCTCTGTACAAACATTCCTGTGACCAGCTTAGACAAGTCAGGCTCGATACACCCACTGGGGGCCCAACTGCTCCAGAAAATGCCCGTTTTCAAACAGCCATCGCCGGACGTCCCAGCAGAGGTGGCACTTGCCGGCGTAGCCGCCGGGCCGGGGGCGATAGCCGCACCTTTCCGCCGCCGCCATCAGCGCCACCGGGCCGAACCGCGCCAGAGTCCTTACTACGTCCAGATCGAGGCGTCCGCCGGCGGCGTTTGGAATTTCTTCGGCCTCTTGGCGGCGGGCGGACCGGCCGTGGGTAACCCCGCCTATATCGGCAAAACGCGCTGCGAGGGCCTGCCAAATCCTGGGGATGGAGGATTCACTTGTGCTGCGTCCCAGGATGATGCCGGCGCAGGTGCCGGGGAAAATGATCCCCTCTCCGTCGACGTGCACGTGTCGCGACCGGAGCAGCCGCTGCTTGCAGGCGCTGCCGGCGAATTCCTCGGCGGGGCGAAGCGGCAGGAACCCGGCAAGCTCATCGGCCGCACGCCCGGTGAGGCGGTCCCGCCCCTTTTGGGCGTAGGCCGCGAACGTCGAGCGCCTCTCCGTCGGCGTCAGGCGGTCGGTGTCGAACCCCTCGGCCAGCCAGTCGCGCCAGCGGACGCGAACGCGGTCAGGGCCTAAAATCTCCCCGCCCAGTCGCGCCGCCAGGCGAACGCGCTGTATGGGCACGAACTGCTGATGGTACGGGTCGGCCGAGATGGTCAGCCGGCCCATGCCCGCCTCATCCAGCGCCGCCAGGCGGTCGCGAACGGTCCGGGCGTCGCTGGCCCAGAAGGCATTGGTCTCGACCGCCTCCAGCGGGCCCAAGTGCTGCCGCCGGGCCCGGCGGGCCAGCTCGATCAGCGTCGGCCAGCGCCCGAAGGGCTCGCCGCCGCCGATGTGGATGCGGCAGCCGTGTATCGAGGCGGACTGCAATCCGGCCCAGATGGTCAGAGCGTCTTCCACGCTCATGTCGCCGCCGGCCGACGGCGCCCCGCACAGGTAACAACTGGCGCAGCGCGCGTTACACCAGTACGTCAGCAGCAGCCCGGCAAACGTCCAGTACTTCACCGGCATGGGCGCGACCGACGAAGACGATTTGGCCCGTTTGGGCCGTCCCCTGGACCTTTCCGCCCTCACCATGTCGGCATTGTACCGCGCGGAAAAGCGCCCAATCGGCCGAAAATCGCCGCCGCCGCGCCGGCGGGGCTGAGATATTCCGCCCCGCAGGCAATGTGCGCCCCGCCGCGGCCAAGGTAGAATAATGGGGTGATGAAAGCAGCGGACGCAAGCGGGCCAACCCGGAAGGGACGGGCCAAGCCGTTTCACCTTTTCGCGTACGGGACGCTGTGCCTGCCGACGGTCTTCCGGGCGGTGCTCGGGGTGCGGCTGGTCAAGAAGCCCGCCGAGGCCGACGGCCACACCAGCTTCCTGGCGCGAGAGGCCGTGCTCGCCGGCTTCAAGAAGATCTCGCCCGACCGGACGTACCTGTACGCGGTTCCCCAGGCCAACGAGCGCATCCGCGGGTTCGTGGTCGGCCCGCTGCCGCCGGAATGCCTGTCGGCCCTGCACCGCTACGAAGGGCGGAACTACCGGCAGGTGCGGGTGAAGGTTCTCACCGCCGACGGGCCGGTGAGGGCGGTCGCCTTCGTCGGGAACATGGACGAGCTGTCGCACTCCCTCGGATGGGAGTTCCACGATCATCTCAAGCAGGAGGTGCTGCTGCGGCGGAAGATCGACAAGGCCCTGCGCGAAGACGAGATCTCGCGTCTGAACACCACCGAGGAGACGACGCGCCGCGCCTTGAGCGAGCTGCACGGCCTGACCATCCGCGACCTGATCCGCCGCCACTTCGATGCCGGCGGCATCAGCACCTTCGCCATTCGCCAGGCCATTCAGCACGAGCCCCTGCGCGACTTCCACGAGGCCCTCTCCGAGGCCGGCGTCCGCCGGCTGGTGCCGAACTACCTGACGATGCTGGTCCGGCAGGTGATGTTCAACCAAGTCGAGGACCGCATCCGGGACGAGTTCCGCTACGAGCTGGACCGGATGCAGGTGGCGGAGAAGTTTTACGAGCGGACGATCTCGGCCCTGGCGGCGCTTCGGTTTCTCAACGCGCAGCGCGGGCTGCTGCACCTGCTGGCCGGCGACGCGCTGGTGGACCTGCCGTGGGAGTCTCACTCGCTGATCGACTACATCCGCTGGGCGGTGCTGACGGCCGACGCCATCTACGAGCCCGCCTGGGCCGAGTGGGAGATCCGCTACATCCGCGAGCACATGGGCAAGGGATACATCCCGCTCGGGGCCGAATTGGAATTCTCCAACATCGGCCACGACGTCATCCGCGACCCGGCCGCCAAGGAGCACCACGACCTCACGTATGACGGGTTCCTGTACTTTCGCGATTTCGGTCTGGACATCCTGACCTGGAAGCTGGGTGGGCACATCGACGACCATTACGTCAAGAGCTCCCAGCGCCGACGCCGCGGGTTCTTCGAGCTGGCCTTTGGCTCCCTGTCGGTCGAGGCCGACATCTCCAAGCCGATCACCGACGACCCCTGGCTGCTGAACCAGATCATTCACGCGGCCGCGGACTTCTACAACGTCTCCCCGCACAGCGTGCACATTTCGCTACAGCTTCGCTCATCCAACCGCCCGGTGCGGGATCGCCCGCTGCCGCTGAGCGTGATGAAATGCCTGTTCGTGCTGGGCGGTGACCCCGTTCGCCGCAGCGACGGATCGATGCAGGTGATCCGCCTTTGCAGCGAGGAGATCATCCGCAATAAGCCGTCGATGCAGATGCTCTTCAGCGAGACCGAGCGCCGCCGCAGCGCCGACCACGACACCGAGGTGCCGGCCAGTCGCGGGCGATGGGTCCAGCAGTTCAAGTTCCTCCGCCTCAGCCGGGAGGTCAACTACGAGCCGATCATCGCCGCCCTGAAAGGGCTCCAGATTCACTTCAAGCCCGGCAGCTTCCTGACGGCCTCGCAGTTTGAGTCCAACCCGGCCCTGCGGGAGCTGTTCGAGGAACTCCGCCGCTGGGGCACGGCGGCCGAGCCGCTCACGCAAGCCGAGATCGAGGAGTTCCTGGACGGCGTGCACGAGGGTCTGACGCGAGAGAATCGGGGCCGACCGGCCCACGGCCTGGCGTACATCGCCTACTGCCTGTCTCTTCTGCGGGCGGAGCTGAACGCCTTCAACGAACTCGTCTCGCAAACATCCGCCCCGGCGAAGGCGGAAGAGAAATCCGGCTCGGCGACCCCGTAAGCGCTCTGGTGCTCGCGCGAATCAAGAGCCCTTTTGCGTGGTCGCGGGCTTCGCCCCGCCCGGCCGCGGCGAGGGCGGCTGGGATAAGCCGCTCAGAAGATATTCCGCGTAGGCGCGATAAACCTCGTCGCGGGCAAGCTTCTTCAGCACCCTGGCGTGGGCGAGGGCCTGCTGCGTTTGGCCTCGGCTCGCCCAGACGAACGCGGCCAGGTACACCAGCGACGCCTCCCGCTCCTTGGCGATGCGCTTCTCAAGCCGGGTGAGCTGGCGATCGACCAGTCGCTTTCCCAGCAGTCCATCCAGGTTCAGGCCGGTCCTCTTCAGCACGGGGAAGCGCTTCATGGCGCCGCGGAGCTGGACCGCGCTGGAGCGCGGCTCGTCGGCGGCGAACAGCGCCGCCGCCCGGCCCACATACGCCCGAGGGTCGGTGCGGTTCAGGATGACAGCCAGCTCGTAGTGCGTGGCGGCCTTGTAATGCCTGCCTTCCGCGAGGGCCTTCTTGGCCGCCGACATGTTCCGGTTGTACATGTCGCGGCCCCGGGCGGTGAGCTCGCGGAGCATGAGTCGCCCCCGGGCGTCCTCGAGGGCCTGCTTTGACCTCTCCTCGGCAAGGCTGGGCGGCTGCTGGGGGGATTCGACTTGTTCCGTTTCGTCCGCCGACGGTTCTTTCGGCCTGGCCTGGCCGGCTGGTTCTGCCGCCTTCCTGCGGGCCTCCTCCGCCGCCATCCGCTGCGATTCCAGCAGGATTTCCAGGAGGACGTCCTGTTCGGTCTGCGGCAGTTGCCCGGCGGGCGGTTGTTCCTGGACGGGCGGAGCCGGCTGCCGGGGAAGACCCGTCTGGCCCATCGGCTCGATGGGCTCGCCGGCCGGGCGCTGCCCTTCGGCGGCCTGCTGCTCGGACAGCTCCTCGGCCAAACGCTGCCCGTCCCGCCGGCTGAGCACGCCGAAGAGGGCGCTGGCTGCCGGCCGGACCACACTCAGCTCGGCCAGCAGATCGCGCGACGATGGCACAGACGGCGGCTCCAGCGGCCCGATGAGCGGATTGACCCTGAGCCTCTCGCCCAGACTGCCGGCCACCGGCTTGTACGCCTCGACGGTGGAGTCGCGGAGCGGACGAGCCGCTTGTCTGGGAATGTAATCCGGAACCGGCGTGGATGTCCCCGGGAGGGTAAGCCCGCCGGCGATGGCCGACGTGCCCACCACCGTTCGTTCGGGAGAGAAGAAGGTGCTCGGCCCGTACATCCTGCCCGAAAGGATGCGGTCCAGTCCGGCAGAGCCGCGGATAAAGTCGTCCATCGCCGCCGACGGAACGTCGAGGCGGAACTGATCGGACCCGACGTAGCCCACGTCCGCACGGAACTGAAAGCCGCCGGTGACTTGTCCGGTGACGTACAGATTACCGTCGATGGCCCGATTCGCCTGCCGCACGCTGTTGTAGCGTCCGCTGCCGATGAGGTAGTTGGCGTCCAGCGCCCGGCCGTAGCGGAGCTGCCGGACCTGCCCAGCGGCCACGCCGGTCAGGACCGCGATGACGCCCGCCGCCAAATGCCAGGATAGCTTCATGCCCGCCGTTTCCTACGAGCCGTCGCCGGGGTCTGCCGGCGCGGCATCCCGCGCTGCGGTCTCCTGATCGTCCCTCTGGCCGGCCGGGCCTCTGTGCAGGTACCTGCTTCTCCCGTACAGTCGCTCGTTCTCTATGCAGTCGCGCCACTTACGACGGTGCGGACTGCCGCCGCGCCGGGCTGCCGGGCGGACCCGCCCATGCGTTTCACGGGACTTGCGCACTTCATTATCTCCCGTGCTGAAGCCGATTTCAAGACACACTCCACCTACATTATACGTCCGCTATTCAGCATCGGCTCACCCGGCCGGCCTAATGAGGTACAACATCGCTGTCCTCGGCGGACCCCCGGATTCACCGGGCGGGGTGGGGTGTGCCTGGCCGGCCGGGGTTGATGCCGGCTTACGGGCCGGGCCGGACGCGATACAGCCTGGCCACGGCCGGCCAGCCGGAGCGGAGGTAATCGATCAGGCTCCAGAGGGTCACGGCAATGACGCAGGTCGCCACAATGGCTTTGCCCATGCCCGCCCAGGCTGGCATGCCCCCGGCCAGCAGGACGATCGCGATCAGCCCCGCGCCCTGGACGACGGCCTTCAGCTTGCCGCTGGTCCGGGCAGAGACGGACTGACCCGTCAAGGCCAGAACCGTCCGCAAATACGCCACCACCAGGTCGCGCCCGGCCATCACCAGCGGCACCGCCAGCGACACCCACCCGGCCAGCGCGGCCGTGAAGTACATCGTCAGCCGCGAAAGGGAGTCACACAGCGGATCCAGCAGGCCCCCCAGCCGGCTGACGGTCCGGCCGCGGCGGGCGGCCATGCCGTCCAAAAGGTCTGTCAGTTCCGCGGCCCCGCCCACGGCCAGCACGACGGCCATCCAGCCCGGCGACAGCATCTCCCCGCCGCCGGCCCGCCGCGCAGCCACCACGCACGCGGCAAAGCCCGCCGCCAGCACCAACCGCCCCAGCGTCAGCATATAGGCCAACATGGCAGAAGAGAGAACCTCAGCGAAGGCGCGACTCCGAACTCCACATGTCCGCGTTGGCTCCCAGCTTCTCCCGCAGCGGCTGGGAGATCTCATCCAGCCGTTCGGCCAGCTCCCGCGGCAGGGCCAAGTCGCCGGCGGCGGCGTTGCGCCGGATCTGCTCGCCGCTGCGGGCCCCGACCACCACGCTGGCAACGCCTTCCCGCCCCAGCAGCCAGGCCAGGGACATCGCGGCCATGTCCAGGCCACCCTGGCGAGCGACCTCGGCGGCCTCGGCCACGACGGCGAAGGTCTCCTGCTCGGCTCCGGCTTGGCCGTGGCGGGCCTGCGGGCGGGAGCGGCTGAAATGTCGGGTCCGGGCGCGCGCTTGCGGCACGTCCTCCGGCGTGGAGAACTTGCCCGTCAGCAGCCCCTGCATCAGCGGGCTGTAGCAGGTCACCGCGACGTCGGCGGCCCGGCAGGCCGGCAGTACCTCCAGCTCGATCGCCCGGAACAGCAGGCTGTAAGCCAATTGGTCCGCCGCCGGCGTCGCCAGCGGCAGTATCTCCGAAAGGTCGGCCCGCCCGAAGTTGGAAACCGCCATGTGGCGGACCTTACCGGCGGCGATCAGATCCTCCATCGCGCGAACGGTTTCGGCCAGTGGCACCTCCCGGCTGGGCCAGTGGATGTAGTACACGTCCAGCCAGTCCGTGCCCAGGTTCTGCAAGCTGCGATCGCAGGCGGCGGCGACGTCGCCGGCCGAGAGGTGGCTGCGGGAGACCTTGCTGGCGATGACGACCTTGTCGCGTCGCTGGCCCAGGGCCTCGCCGATGAGCTGCTCGCTGTAGCCGGCGCCGTAGCCTTCGGCCGTGTCGAAGAAGGTGATGCCGGCGTCCACGGCCGAACGGATCGTGTCGATGGCGTCCGCCTTGTCCTGCGGGCCCCACGTGGCGTCGCCCGCCATGGCCCAGCAGCCTAGACAGACGGTAGAGACCTGCAACTTTCCCTGTGCGATGGTTCGGTAGCGCATGCCGGTATCATCCCCGCCGCCCGCCGCCGCGTCAACGCCCTAGTCGGTGCCGCCCTTGGCAATCCGCGGCACCGCCGATATACTCGATAAGGCTCCAAATCGCGATAAAGGGCGATTTGGAGAGTACTGACGGGCGCGTAGCTCAGATGGCTAGAGCGCTTCCCTTACAAGGAAGAGGTCGTAGGTTCGAGACCTGCCGCGCCCAGTAAGGCCAGCGAGACGAGAATCGCCGCGCAAGGCGACCCGGCCAAGCCGGGGCGAAAAACGGGAAAGGTTCGGCCATGAAACACCTCCGTCTTGTCGGGTTGGGACTCGGGCTTTTCCTTTGCGCCGTGGCGGCCCGGGCGGACGACCTGGATGAGCTGCTCAGGATCCTCAAGAGCGACGCCGCCGACAACGCCGATTATGCCGCCAAGATCCTCAAGGCCGCCGAGGATCTTCCCGAAAACCCGGAACTCCAGAGCAAACTCTACCAGAAGGCCTACGAGGTTGCCCTGACGCATCGGAAGGGCTACGCCACGGCCATCCAGGCCGCGCGAATGCTGCTGAAGACGAAGCCCAAAGAGAGGAGCACGTGGCGGCGGAAGCTCCTGAGCGCGCACCAGCTGCGGTTCAGGAAAGCCCCCCCCAAGGAGCGGCAGCAGTTGGGGGAGGTGTATCTGGCCCAGCTCGTGATCGCCGCCGACGAGATCGTGCAGTCAGGGGAGGATGTTCCCACGGCCGTGAGGTACTACACGCAAGCGGCCGCGATCGCCCGCAACTACTGTAAGGCTCGCACCCCGGAGATCGCCTACAAGGGCAAGCGGGCCCGGCAGCGACAGTTGCTCAAGGTGCGGCTTGACGCCTACAAGAGCCGGCTGAAACGGAACCCCGGCGACGACGCAGCCCGGGCCGGCCTCATTCGCATCTACGTGGCCGAGTTCGACCAGGCGGCGGAGGCGCAGAAGCTGCTGACGGCCAACATGGAGAAGGATTGGGTCAAGTGCGTGCCCCTGGCCGTCAAAGATCCCGGCAAAGTCAACAAGGACGAGTGCTTCGAGCTTGCCAACTGGTACAGAGAGCTGGTCGAAAAGGCCAGCGTCGTCGGCGAGCCGAAGATGCTGCGGCGGTCAAAGGCCTACTATCAGCGCTTCCTGGCCAGCGAGAGTTCCGGCCTGAGGGCCACGACCGCGCGGCTGGCCCTGGTGAAGATAGAGAAGCAGCTCGAGGCAATCGCCGCGGCCACAAGTCCCAAAGCCGAAGGCGGCCCCACAACCAGGAAGGTCAAGGTCCCCGCCGGAAAGGACTGGACGCCGGTCGCCAGGGTGAGCAGGGGGGACGCGATCGAGATCGCGGCCGAGGGAAAGTGGTCGCCCAAGCGCGGAACCTCGGTGGACGCCGAAGGCAACCCTTACACCAGAAGGCATCACCTTCAAGGACGGTTTGGCGAGGACGCCCACCCGTTCCGGATCGGCGCAAAGCACCAGGTGACCGCCAGGATGGACTGCGTCCTGTACATGGGCATGAAGGACGACTGGTCGCACGGCGACAACAGCGGCTTTCTCACGGTAACGATCACCATCCAAAGGGAGAAATAAGCCGCCCTTTCCGAGCTCGCGCGCTGCGGGCTAGCCTCAGCCGCCGCTCCTGCGGAGAAGAGGTTCAGCGTATTCGGGGGCGTACCGCGTGCAGCGATAGATCGACGGCGAGGCGTGCTCGCTGCGATACGGATTGACGAACTCCCAGACCACCTGCCCGTCGGGGGTCACCTCGAACAGGCGGCTTTTCCCGCCCTCGCAGATCAGTGTGTTTCCGTTCGGCAGCCGCTGGGCGCTGGAGATGTACCGGCTGAGGAAGGACTCCCTGGGTGTGCCGGTGTAGGACCACTCGATCCGATCGGTCAGCGGGTTGTACTCGATCACCCGCGAGAAGCCGCGGAGCGTGCCGTTGTCGAAGATGAGGATGTTGCCGTTGGGGAGCATGTGGGGCTTGTGCTGGCCGTCGAGGACGCCCGGCCCCCAGGCCCAGACGATTCTGCCGGTCGGGCGCTCGATCACCCCGATCACGTCGTTGCTGCGGTAGGAGAAAATGATGTTGCCGGGCTTGAAGCGCGCCGCCCGGCCGGAGGACCGCTCCTTCTCGTACGTCGCGTTCGGCGGGATGACCTGAAGCGTGTTGTTGTGGGCCCAGTCGAAGGCGAACTCCCCCCGCGCCCGGTCCATCACCTGCCGCCAGCCCGCCGGAGTCAGCAGCTCCTCCAGCTCGCCCAGGTGCTCCTCGCCTCGCCACTGCCAGAGAAGCTCCCCGTCGCGCGCGATCTCGATGATGTAGGGCTGGCGCTTCTGAGCCGGCCCCAGCGCCGGCCAGAAGTTCTCGGTGATGGTGTGGATCAGCAGGTGCCCGTTTGCCAATGGCTGGAAGTCGTGGTCGATCCGGCAGCGGTACGACCAGACGACGTTGCTGTCCGGGTCCAGCTCGTACAGCCCGAAGGGGCCCCTGGCCACGTCCGAACGGTCGTGCGTGGGTTGAAGCAGATTGCCGTTGGGCAGGAGATGGCAGTACGACTGGAGGGTCGTCTCGACGTGCCATTCATGGACGGGCCGCCCTTCCATGTCGATCAGGTAGACCTTGCGCGGCGGCTCGCCCTCGACCTTGGGCCGGCCGAACGTCTTGCAGAACAGGGTATAGCCGTTCCAGGCCTTGCCCGCTTCGTATTTGGTGACGCCTTTCATCCTCTCGGCTCTCCGTTTTCCCGAGGTGCCCGGATAGAGCCGCGGCCGGGGGGCGCTCGGTCTCGGTCACTTCTGTTCGGCCGCGCTGACCTGAATGCCTTCCAGCACGGCGTACGGCATGCGCCGGACGGGGTCCTTGTCGCTGCTGAGGTGGACCTTGTCTTTCAACAGTTCGTAGACGTTGCCGGCCACCATGGTGTTTTTCACGCGGCCGACGATCTCGCCGTTCCGGATGCGATAGCCCAGGGCCACGTTGCTGGAGAAATCGCCGTTGATGATGTTGCTCTGGCCGAAGCCCATCAACTGCTTGATGTAGATGCCGTCGCCGATCGAGGCCAGCAGCTCTTCGCTGGGGCGCCGCCCCGGGGCCACGTCGATCGAGTGCGGCGAGCAGTTGTTGTGTCCGGTGGGCTCCGCGGCGGCCATCGCCGCCGAATCCAGGTCGTACAGGAAGGTCTTGAGCACGCCGCCGTCGACGATCGCCATCTTCCGCGTGGGGATGCCGTCGTCGCTGATCTGGCCCGCCCCATTGCAGTAGTCCAGGTGCGGGTCGTCGACGATGGTGAAGCACGGGTCGAGGATTCGCTCGCCCAGCCGGCCTCGGAGGGGCGAATCGCCCTTGGCGACGTACCGGCCGTTGATGCCCATCTGCGCCGGCGCCAGCAGCGTCGCCAGCATGTCCGGCGAAAGCAGCGCCGTCGCCGGGCCGGTCGGGGCCGGGGCGACCTGGCGGGCATTGCGGAGATCTTCCAGGATATGCTCGATGATCACGTCCGGGTCGTAGAACTCGTTGAGATCCTTCCAGCTCCGGCCGAAGTCGCTGAAGAGCATGTCGGTGCCCTCGGTGCGCTGCACCCAGGCGTCGAGCTGCCAGGCCGAGTGCTCCGCCCGGTGGCACACGCCGCCGCTGGTGACCAGCACGCCCTCGGACTCCTGCCGCCCGGCGCCGGCCTCTATGAACAGCTCGGGATCGTACTTCCGTATGGCGTCCACGATCTTCTGGGAGCTTTCGATCATGCTTTGCCGGGAGAGGGCGGCCGTTCTCTGAGAGTGCGTCTTCACCGGCGTCAGAGCCGCCGGCGGCGGGTAGGCGTCGAAGTGAACGGCGCTTCCGGCCTTGGCCAGCGACAGCGCCCGCTCGACCACCTCGTCCAGATCTTCCAGGCTGTTGCAGGAGCTCCTGCCCTCCCGCCCGTCGACGACCAGCTCGACGCTCACCGAGACTCTCTGCTCGGTGTCGGCCTTCTTCAGCCGGCCGTTCTCGAACAGACAGCCGATGCTCTGACTGTGGTGCAGGCTGAGCCTGCCCGCCGAGGCCCCTTTCTTCTGCGCCGTGGCCAGGGCCTTTTGCAGCAGGCCGGTCGCCTTCTTTGCCATTGGGTTTCGCATGTCGATGTCCTTGACTACTTGCCGCCGATGACGACGTCGCGAATTCTCAGGTGGGGCGAGCCGAACGTCACCGGCAGGGGCGACTGCCCGCCCTTTCCGCAGCCGCCGGGCAACTGCATGATTTGCAGGTCGTCGCCGAAGCCGTCGATCGCCCGCAGCGTCTCGAAGACGTTGCCGGTCAGGACCACGTCCCGGACAAGCTCGCCGACCTTCCCGCCGCGTATGCGGTAGCCGTAGCGGGCGGAAAAGGTGAACATTTCCATCATGGTCTCCCCGCCCATGGACCCGCATGCGTAGATGCCATCGTCCACGCCGGCGAGGAGTTCATCGAAGCTCAGATCGCCGTTCTCGATGTAGGTGTTGGTCATCCTGACGATGGGCTCGTAGGCCCGGCTGATCGCGCGGGCGTTTCCGGTGGGCCGTCCGCCCATCTTCGCGGCCGTCTCCAGCGAGTGCAGGTGCCCGACCAGCACGCCTTCCTTGACCAGGTAGGTCTTGCCCGTGGGCATGCCCTCGTCGTCGAAGGCCTGGGTGCCGATCATGCCGGGCATGGCGCCGTGGTCGATAATGTCGAGCTGCTTGCCGCCCATCTCCCGCCCGAGGTGCATGAGTTCGCGCATCTTCGGGTTCTCGTACAGGTGGTCGGCCTCGCTGAGATGCCCGAAGGCCTCGTGGGCGAAGACGCCCGCCAGCTCCTGGTCCAGGACCACGGTGGTGCTGCCGCCCTGGCAGGCGGGGGCCTTCAGCAAGGCGGCGGCGCGGCGGGCGGTCTCGGCCACCCGCTGCTCGGCGCCGACCGCGGCGTCGTAGCTGACCGCCGAAGCCACGCCGTCGGTCGCCCGCTGCACCAGGGCGCCGTCACGGGCGACGGCGACGTAGTACAGCACCACCCTCGGCCGCTCCTCGCAGAAATAGCTGCCCCGGGAGGAGGCGAAGTGCACCGTCCGGAACGAATCCGCGTACCACACGTGGGAGGTCTCGATCGCCGGATCGGTGTGCAAGACGATGTCGTTGTAGCGGGTGACCAAGTCGAGCTTCTCGTCGAAGCTCACCCCGCGGAAGTCCCGAACCAGCTTGGCCGGACGCACCTCATCCACCACCGGCGTTTCCGCCAGTTGGGTCTTTTCCCTTCCGACCAGGGCGGCGCACTCGCACGCTTCGGCCACGCTGTGGGCGAGATCGTCCAGGCTGTCGAAGGTTGCCAGGCCCCATCCGCCCTTGGTGCAGGCGCGGACGATGCCGCCGCTGTGCTTGTGGGAGGAAACGTTCTCAATTTCCTCCCCCCAGTAGGCGATGGCCGAGGAATCGTCGCGCTCGAAGCGAATCTCCGTGTAGTCGGCCTTGCTCTTGCTCAATGCCTGGGAAAGCCGGTCTTTCACGCATATCTCCTTTTGCTCGGCCGACCGGGAGCTGCCCGTCAACGGCCACGGCCGCCTACAATCATGCCAGTGAGAGGCGGCGCGTGCAAGGACGCTTGCCGGATGGACCTGCCTGCCTAGCGCAGGTAGGCAGGGCGGCGGGCCGCCGAGGCGATAATCGGCCTTTCCCCCCGACCGGGAAAGCTGCTAACCTGATACGCAATTCCGCAGCCGCAGCGGACAGTCAAAGGAGAAGCCGTGAAGAAGCGTTTCATCATTGCCGGAACCGGCAACCGGGGTCTGGGCTGTTTCGCCAAGGGCCTGCTGTCCTGGCCGACGAAGGGCCTGCCGGAGTTTGCCGAGCGGGCCGAGCTGACCGCGCTGGTGGATACCAACCTCGCCCGCGGCCGGGCCTGCGCCAGGGAGCTGAAGCTGCCGGACCTGCCCGTCTGCCGCAGTGTGGCCGAGGCACAGAAGGCGGCCCCGGCCGAATGGTGCATCGTCACCACGCCCGACTTCACCCACCGGGACGTGGTCGTCCAGGCCCTCGAAAGCGGGCTGAACGTGCTGGTGGACAAGCCCCTGGCCACCAGCGCCTGGGGGTGCGACCAGATCATCCAGGCCATGCAGCGCACCGGCCGGCAGGTCATCGTCGGCCACAACGCCCGCTACGGCGCCTGGTCGCTGAAGGCCGCCCGCCTCGTGCGCGACGGGGCCATCGGAAAGGTGCTGCACGTGGACGCCGCGGAGGTCCTGGATTACTCCCACGGCGGGGATTACTTCCACCGCTGGCACTCGGACTTCTCCCGCTCGGCCGGGCTGCTGACGCACAAGTGCTGCCACCAGTTCGACCTGCTCTGCTGGATCCTGGACGACGACCCGGTGGCGGTCTCGGCCTTCGGCGGGCGCAACTTCTACCGGGAAAGACCCGACCTGGACCACGGGACGCGATGCACCGAGTGCGCGATCGCCGGCGAGTGCCCGCACTTTTACGACATGGACAAATGGGACGGTGTTCACCGCCGCATCTACAAGGACGCCGAGGGCGAGGACGGCTACTTCCGCGACCTGTGCGTCTTCTCCGACCGGCACACCGTCAATGACCATGAGTCGGTCAACGTCACCTTCAGCAAGGGCGCCCTGGCGAGCTTCACGAACGTCACCTTCGCCCCGCGGGAGTATTCCTACTTCTACTTCACCGGCACCCACGGCCGGCTGGAGATGCAGTCGCGCAAGCCGAACCTGCGGCTGTTCAGCCACGACGGAAAGGTCGAGGAGTTTTCCGCCGAGCAGGGAACCGGCGAGGGCGGGCACGGTGGGGCCGACGTGAAGCTCATCGCCGACATCCTCGGCCTGCCGGGTTCGGACCCGCTCCAGCGGGCGCATCCGTCCGAGGCCAGGCGGGCGGTGCTGATTGCCGACCTGGCCAACCGGTCCATCGCCGGCGGCGGCCGGCCGGTCCGTGCCGACGAGGCCGGCAAAGACTTTCCGCCGGCCCCGCCGCAGACGTAGAAGGCCGACCAGGAAGCGGGGACGCTGTCACCGGCCTGCCGAACGTGTCGCCGGCGGCGGGACCGCCGGGACGGAACGGGTCGAAGTGGTTCCCGGCCGGTCCGGCCTGAGCACCCGGGGCGCGGGCACGGGCTCCAGTGACAGGGCGTCGCCGAGGACCCGATCGGCCAGGTAGAGGGCGTGGAAGTTGCAGCCGGAGCAGTGCAGCTGCGACTGCCCCTTGGCCAGATCGTGCACGAGGAAGCGCCCGTCGAAGTAGGCGTCGGAGAAGACGTACTCCAGCAGCGCCAGGGCCCGGCGCCGCCACAGGCCGGCCGGCTCCAGCTCGGCCAGGTCCGCGTACGCGTGGATCAAGGCCAGGTGCAGGGAAAGACAATCGGGGTACGGCCCGGCGAAGCGAATCGCCCCGCCTTGTTTGATGAGGCGCGGGCCTACGCTCGCGGCCGCGCGGGCGCGCTCGAGATCCTTCGGATCGCCGGACGCCTTGGCGACCCCGGCCCAGGCCATTGCCGTCAGAGTCCGAGCCCATTGGGGCGGCGCGTCCGTCCGCTTGGCCAGGAATCGCGCCCTGTCAATGTCGCCGCCGTTGACAGTCGGGTCGAGTCGGTAACAGTCGGCGAAGAACAGGGCCAAGGCCGTGTCGTGCACCACGCCGCGGCGCCCCGCCCTCGCCCACTTCCAGATCATCGGACGCAGCACGTAAGAGACCGCCAGGTGGGCCGGCTGATCGCCACGCGTACCCGAGATCCACAATGCTGGAATCCGCGGCAGCAGGCGGGCGAACGTCGGCGTCTCCGGCTTGAGCCCGTTGCGGACCGCCTGCCAGATCGTCCGGGCGCATGCAGCCGCCGCCTCCGAGGCCGTGGCCTCACCGATCCGCCAGATGTCCTGGCGCTTCCGCCGGCGGCCTGCCTCGTATCCGAACCGACTCGCCCAGACGCCCGTACACCCCGGGCCCATGTCGCGCTGCCAGCGGCCGTCGACCAGGGCGCAGTCGGACAGCAGGTTTTTCAGGATGAGGTTGGCGCGGCGGCTGATGTTCGGGGCCAGCGTGCGAACGGCCTGCTGGTCGCCGCCCAGCCCACAGCCGGGCTGTGAGGCCAGCGTCGCCAGCAGCCAGATAAGTGCGGGAAGGGCTCGTGCCCCGCCCAGCCCGCGGCTCCGCCCGCGCTCCAGGCAGCGCCGGCCGTCGATGCGGCTGTCGTCCAGGTCGATGGAGTGCACGTTTCGTGGATCTCCCTTCTCGGCGGTTGTGTGGGGATTGTACCCGGGCGCCCGGGCGCCCACAATCGGCGGGCGGACTTGACTTCCGCCGGGGAACCGCATACTCACCGGGCTGCGATCACGCCATCGAACGGAGTGGAACAGTGAAACAGCAACGGCACCCGCACCCGCACGTCGACCCGCGCCAGCCCCGAAACCACACCCGGCCCGGCGTCAACCCGCCGCTGCTGGCGTGGAAGCCCATCGCCGGCGAGCACCGCTTTGGCCTGACGATCGCCCGCGACGCCGCCTGCAAGGACGTGCTGACGGACCTGCAAGGCCTGGCCGAGCCCATGCACCTGCCGGAGAAGGCCTTCGCGCCCGGCCGGTATTACTGGAAGTGGTCGGCCGGGCCGCGCGTCTCGGAGGTCTTCGTCTTCGAGATCACCCCCGAGGCGGTCGTCAGCGAGATCCCCCCGGCCAGCCAGTGGCTGGGCCCATTCCCGCAGGGTCATCCGCGGATCTACATACGCCCGGAGGACGTGCCCGCCCTGCGCGAATCGCGTCACAACCGGCGGGGGGGGCTGTGGAAGAAGCTGCGGGCCAGGGCGGATGAGATCCTGACCGAAGATCACCACATCCAGGAGCCGCCCTTCCTGCCCGATAGGCGCATCGACTATCGCCGCAACTTCGAGGTCTGGGCCGGCATCATGGGGGAATCCCGCCGCTTCGTCCACAACGCCGAGACGCTCGCCCTGGCGTACCTCGCCAGCGGCGAGACGAAGTACGCCCGGGCGGCGTGCGAGCGGATGGACTCGATCTGCCGCTGGGACCCGGCCGGGTCCAGCCACATCGACCACAACGACGAGGCCCACATGTCCGTCATCTGGCACGGGCCGCAGGCGTGCGACTGGGTGTGGGATCAGTTCACCGACGAGCAGCGCGGGCGCGTGATCGAGCAATTCCGCCGGCGCGGGCAGATCAACTACGACTACATGCACGGTCGCGGGATGTACGGCGTGACGCGGTTCGACTCCCACGCCGGCAGGGAGATCGTCTTCCTGGCGCAGATCGCCTTCGTCTTTCACGAGCACATCCCCGAGGCCGTCCAGTGGCTGACGTGGCTCCGCCCGGTGCTGTGCGGCATCTGGCCCATCTGGGCCGGCGACGACGGCGGCTGGGCCGAGGGCCCCAGCTACGCCACCGCCTACGTCGAGATCATGACCATGTTCGCCACCGCCCTGAAGGCCGGCGCGGGAATCGACCTGTACCGCCGCCCGTTCTGGGAGAACCACGCCCGCTGGCGGCAGTGGTGCCTGCCGGCGTACGCCGAATGGGTCGGCTTCGGCGACAACGGCCTCCGCCCGCCGCTGGAGGCCAACGCCGACCTGGTGGAGACGATCGGGCGCCAGAGAGGTTCGGGCGAGTTCGCCGCGTACGTCGCCGCCTGCCGCCGGGCGATCTCCGCCGGCGGCCAGGCCGCGGACGTGCATCCGCAGAGATACCTGGCGCCGGAGGCCGCGGCCGACGCGGCCCGCGCGCAGCGCCCGGCCGCGGGTAAGAGCAAGACTCTCTGCCGAGTCTTTCCGCACGCCGGTCTGGCGGCGATTCGCACGCACCTGGACGATCCGGCCCGCGACGTCGCCTTCCTGTTCCGCTCCTCGCCGCTGGGGTCGGTCAGCCACTCGCACGCCAGCAACAACGACTTCATCGTGCACGTGGCCGGCAAGGTTATGGCCATGCCCAGCGGCTACTACGACGGCTACGGCTCCAGCCATCACATCCACTGGGTCTGGCAGACCAAGTCGCACAACTGCCTGACGCTGTCCGACGCGGGCCAGCTCGTCCATTCCCACGATTCGGTGGGGGCGGTCGAGGCCGCCGTTGAGAACGAATCGCTGGTGTACTTCCGCGGCAACGCCGACGCCAGCTACCCCCAGGCCGCCCGCTGCCGCCGGCACGTGCTCTTCCTGAAATCGCGGAACTGCTTCGTCCTGATCGACGAGTTCGTCGCCCGCGCAGGCGTCGCCTCGGGCGTCCAGTGGAACATTCATTCCTTCGACCCGATCGCCGTCGACGAGGACCGCCGCAGCTTCCTGATCGAGCGGGACGGCAGCTCGCTGGCCGGCCACATTCTCCACCACGGCAATGCCTTCTTTTCGCTCAGCGCCGGCTGGGACCCGCCGCCCATGCCCAGCAAGGGTCTGACAACCCGGCCGCAGCAGCACCACCTTCGCTTCAGCGTCTCGGGGCTGCCCTCGCGGCTGAACCTGGGCGTGGTGCTCTGCTGCGGCCACGCCGGGTTGGCCCGGGCGGAAGTCGCGGCCGAGAGGGCCGGGGCGAGCGAGCTGGCGAGAATCGGAGACGACGTCGTCCTGGTCAACCAGGGCGGCACGATCGAGCATGAGCACCTGCGCTCCCAGGCGCTGGCCGTGCTCATCATCGCCGGCAGGACCTACGAGCTGACCGACGAGGGCCTGCGCGAGGCGCCCGCGGGGTAGCAGCCGCTGCTGGCGTCGGCGAACCCGCCCGGAGCGCTTCTCGCCGACGGCCGATCGTGGTACCATTCGTCCGCGCCGCGATTTCGCACCCGCGCCGCCAGAGAACGAGGAGTTCATACGATGCCCGCCAAAACAGTATCGAAAAAGCGTTCGCCCAAGGCGGCCGAGCGCCAGTGGGCGGCAATGGCCGTCAAGCACGGGGCCCTGTCGGCGAAGGTCGTTTCGCCATCAAACGTCCACACCGGCCAATGGGTCCGCTGGAAGTGCCGCTACGGCTGCGGGGGCTACGGCTCCAGCCTGGTCTGCCCGCCGAACACGCCCACGCCGGAGAAGACGCGGGCGATGCTGGACGAATACCACCGGGCGGTGCTGTTCGAGTCGCCGCCGAGCAAGGCCAAGAAGATCGCCGTCGCCCTGGAGCGGGAGTTGTTCCTGGCCGGCCACTACAAGGCGTTCGGCCTGGGGTGCGGCCCGTGCGGCCTGTGCGATGAGTGCACGTTCGACGAGGGCTGCCAGCATCCCCGGCAGGCCCGCCCGTCCATGGAGGCCGTCGGCATCGACGTCTACGCCACGGCCCGAAAGCACGGCTTCACCATCAACGTGGTCCGGACCCGGAAGGACCCGCAGCACTACTTCGGCCTGGTGCTGGTGGATTGAAGCGGGGCGGGCCCGGCGGCTTCAGGTCACAGAGGCCAGGCCACAGGGAGGTCAGACAATGAGATTGGGCGGACCGGTGTTCCCGGAGGGTCTCGACCCGGACGCTTGGGTCGGCGCCCTGCGGAAGCTCGGCTATTCGGCCGCGTACTGTCCCGTCGGGCCGGAGGCGGCCGACGACGTCATCGAAGCCTACGCCAAGGCCGCCGCGGCCGCGGATATCGTCATCGCCGAGGTCGGCGCCTGGTCGAGCCCGCTCAGCCCGGACGAGACGACCCGCCGAAAGGCCCTGGACAAGTGCCGGCGGGCGCTGGCGCTGGCCGAGAAGATCGGCGCCCGCTGCTGCGTGAACGTCGCCGGCTCCTGCGGGCCCGACTGGGCCGGGCCGTACCCGGACGATCTGACCGAGGCGACCTTCGAGACCATCGTCCAGACCGTTCGCGGCATCATCGACGCCGTCAAGCCGACGCGGACCTACTACACGCTGGAGGCGATGCCGTGGATGTATCCGGACTCACCGGATGCCTACCTGCGGCTGATCCAGGCGATCGACCGCAAGGCCTGCGCCGCCCACCTGGACCCGGCCAACCTGATTTGCAGCCCGCATCGCTTCTTCCGCAGCGGCGACCTGATCCGGGAGAGCTTCGCCAAGCTCGGGCCGTACATCCGGAGCTGCCACGGCAAGGACGTCGCCCTGTCGGGCAGGGCGACGGTCCACCTGGACGAGGTTCGCCCGGGGCTGGGCGGGATGGACTACCGGGCATTCCTGACCGAGTTGAACAAGCTCGACCCGGACATGCCGCTGATGCTGGAGCACTTATCCACGCCGGAGGAGTACGCCGCGGCCGCCGAGTACATCCGCTCCGTGGCCGCGGAGGTGGCAATCTCGATACGCTGAACGCCCGCCACGGAAGCGGGCAGCACCGAACCCACAGGCAGGAGAGCGCAGCATGAGCAAGATCAGAGTCGCCATTCTCGGTCAGGGGCGAAGCGGGCGGGACATTCACGGGGCGTATCTTTCTCGCGACCCGCGCAGGTTCCGCATCGTCGCGGCCGTGGACCCGCTGGCCGATCGCAGGCGCCGCGCGGCCGAGGAGTACGAGTGCGAGGTGCTGCGCGATCATCGGCCGCTGCTGAAGCGGCGCGGGCTGGACCTGATCGTCAACGCTGCCCCCTCCCACCTGCACGTGCCGATTTCGCTTCAGTTCCTGCGGGCCGGCTTCAACGTGCTGTGCGAAAAGCCGCTGGCCGCCAGGGCCGCCGACGTAGACCGCCTCATCGCCGCGGCCGGGAAGGCCCGGAAGGTGCTGGCGATCTTCCAGCAGTCCCGCTACGCCCCGTACTTCCAGCAGGTGCGGAAGGTGATCGGCTCCGGCGTGCTGGGCCGGATCGTGCAGGTGTCCATCGCCTCCAGCGGCTTCGCCCGGCGCTGGGACTGGCAGACGCTGCGAAGCTGGAACGGCGGCAGCCTGCTCAACACCGGGGCCCACCTGGTGGACCAGGCCCTGCAACTGTTCGGCACCGACGCCATGCCCCAGGTCGCCTGCTTCATGGACCGGGCCACCACCCGCGGCGACGCCGAGGACCACGTGCGGCTTTCCCTCCGCGGCGACGGCCGGCCGCTGGTCACCGTGGAGATATCCTCCTGCTGTGCGTATCCGTCCTTCACCTTCCAGGTGTACGGCACCCGCGGCGGGCTGGCCGGGGGCGCCTCGCACCTGGAATGGAAGCACTTCAAGCCGGCCGAGAACCCCCGGCGCAGGCTCACCCGCGCCCCCATCCGCAACCCCGACGGCACGCCCGCCTACTGCCGCGACAAGCTGAAATGGCACACCCGCTCCTGGGACGTGCCCGCGGCCAAGCGCGACCTGTTCGGCTCCATGTCCGCACAGCTTTACCGGATGCTGCACAAGACGCTCACCGCCGGCGCGCCGCTGGAGATCACCCCCCAGGAGGTCCGTCAGCAGATCGCCGTCATCGAGGCCTGCCACCGCCAGAACCCGGCCATCTACGGAAAGCGGAGATAACCCCCTCGGCCGCCCACAGCGCGGCCCGTGGCTGCGGCGGCAGCGCCTTGAGCACGCCGTTGCGAGGTCGGGCGAGAGCGGATAGATTGCCACCCACGGCCGAGGATGGCGAGCTTGGAGGCACACGCATGGGCCAGGAGAAGGAGCAGCTCAACATCAGCATGATCCGCGAGGACCTGGAGGGCCTGCCGCAGTACGAGCTGCCCGCGGGCTTCAGCCTGCGCCGGTGGCGGAGCGGGGACGAGAAGACCTGGACCGACATCGAGTCGGCGGCGGACAAGCACCTCCAGATCTCGCTGGAGGTGTACGCCACGGAGTTTGGCCCCGACGCCGAGGCCCTGAAGCTGCGGCAGTACTTCCTCTGCGACGCCGAGGAAAACGCCATCGGCACCGCCACCGCCTGGTACGACAAGGACTACCACGGCAAGCCCTACGGCCGGGTGCATTGGGTGGCCATCGTCCCGCACATGCAGGGGCGGGGCCTGGCCAAGCCGCTGCTGTCGGCCGTGTGCAACCGCCTGGTCGAGCTGGGCCACGAGCGGGCCGTCCTCGGCACGCAGACCTACCGCATACCGGCCATTTGCCTGTACATGAAGTTCGGCTTCGGCCCGGACGTTCGCAGCGAGCGCGACCTCCGCGCCTGGCGGGGCGTCCGGGAGAACCTCCCGGCCGACAGGCGCGACCTGCTGCGACTGGAGGACTGATAGCCGATCGCGGCGCTACCGATTCCGGCCGGCGTCGAAGAACGCCCGCTGCGTGAAGAAGAAGATGGCCACGGTGGGGATGGCCATCAGCGTGGTGATGGCCATCATCCAGTGCCACTTGGGGGCCTCGCCCATGAACGCGCCCTGGAAGAAGTGCAGCCCCATCGTCATCGTGTACTGGTCCATCCGGTTGAGGTACAGCAGCGGGCCGAGGAAGTCGTTCCAGTGGGCCTGGAAGGAGATCAGGGCGACCAGCAGCAGCACCGGGCGGACCAGCGGCAGGATGATGCTGAAGAAGACCCGCCCCGGCGAGGCCCCGTCCAGTCGGGCCGCGTCCTCCAGCTCCGCCGGCAGCGTCTTGAGGAACTGGTGGATGATGAACACGAACAGCGCCCCGCCGCCGAAGACCGACCCCAGCACCAGCGGATCGAACGTGCCCACCAGCCCCAGCCGCCGCCAGATCAGAAACACCGGAATCATCATCACGATGCCGGGGATCATCAGCGTCGACAGCAGCACCGCGAACAGCGCCCGCCGCCCGCGGAAGTGGAAGCGCGAAAAGCCGTAGGCCACCATGGCCGAGACGATCACCTCGGCGGCGAGGGTCAAGCCGGTGATGAACAGCGTGTTGAACAGGAAGCGCCAGAACGGCAGCGCCCCCCAGGCGTCAACGTAGTTCCGCCACAGCAGCTTGCCCGAGAAGGCCGCCGTCCGCGCCGCGAACAGGTCCTCCGGGCCTTTCAGCGAGGTCAGGACCATCCACAGGATCGGCGCCAGCATGACCAGCCCGCCGAGGCAGACCAGGCCGTACCAGAGGCCGCGGCCCCATCCGCGCGGCGAGACCACCCGGCCGCCGGCGCGGATGAGCACGTCGGAGGGCTCGTAGGAGACCCAGCGCCGGGCGGACTTGAACACGCCCATGGTCAGGACCATCAGCCCCATGAACAGCACCCAGCTCAGGGCGCAGGCGTAGCCCATCCTCAGGTTCTGCCAGCCGGTGCGATACACGTAGACCGCGTAGAACAGCCCGCTCCGGGCGGGGGTCCGGATGAACATCGGCTGGGTGAAGATCAGCAGCGACCCGATGATCCCCATGACCAGGTGGTAGAAGACCACCGGGGAAAGCTGCGGCAGCGTGACGTGGCGGAAGCGCGCCCACAGGCCCGCCCCGTCGACGGTGGCGGCCTCGTAGAGCTGGGCGTCGATGCCCTTGAGCCTGGCCAGGAAGATCACCATGTTGTTGCCGCAGGCGCCTTGCAGGGACATGATCACGAAGGCCGGAATCACCCACGCCGGATCGCTGAACCACCCCGGCCGGGGCAGGCCGACCGCGCCCAGCAGGCTGTTGGCCAAGCCGCCATCGGCAACGAAGATCCACCGCCACAGCAGGGCGGTCGAGACGGCCGGGATGACCGAGGGGATGTAGTACACCGCCCGCCAGATGCCCATCAGCCGCATGTCCAGGCTCAGCAGCAGCGCCACCGCCAGCGAGGAGGCGATCCCCAGGGCGACGCTGAAGGCGGCGAAGGTCAGCGTGTTCCGCGCCGCGTCCAGGAACATCCGGTCGGATGAGAAGATGCGAACGTAGTTCTCCAGCCCGACCCACCGCGGGGCCGAAAGCACCCCGTAGCGGGTGAAGCCCAGGTACAGCGACAGCACCATCGGCAGCAGCGAAAAGGCCGCAAACCCCAGCAGCCACGGCAGGATGAAGGCGTATCCGCTGGCCGTCTGGTCCCGGCACTTCAGCCGGCGGAGCAGGCGGTACAGCAGCACCATCGCGGCCGCCATCGCCACGCCCAGGCAGCCGAAGCGGAGCAGCGTGCCCAGATACCCCTGCCCGTTCATCGCCCGGCCTCCAGGGCCTTCCGCGCCCGGCGGAGCTGCTGGCGGGCGGGCCGGCCGGTGCGCAGGATCGGCTCGATGAACTCCTCGGAAAAGACCGTGTCCCACTCGACCTGGCGCTCGCGGATGAAGCCGACGCGCATGTACTCCATGGAGCTTCGAATCACGTCGGCGGCGGGGGCCTTGGTCGGGTCGAACTGCTCCAGCCTCGCCGCCAGCGGGCGCCGCGGGGCGGGAATCTTCCAGCGCTGGATGCCGTCGAGGATTCGCTTGTAGACCTCGAAGGCCTGTGCGGCATCTTCCACGCCGGGCGAGATGCACAGCCCGGCCGTCCAGGCGAAGGTGGCCCGCCGGCCGCTGGGGCCTGACGGCACCTCGGCCGCGACCACCTCCAGCCCGGCGATCCGGTCCAGGTCGTCGGCCGCACCGCCCATGAACATCGCCACCTTCCCCGCCCGGAACAGCTCCGAGAAGCCGCGCTCCGAGACCACCGACAGCGGCGGGGCGACCTTGTGGGTGTGGATGAGGGCGGCGTAGGCGTCGATGGCCTCCAGGGCGCGCTCGTCGTCCAGGTTCAGCCGGCCGCCGGCGGTGACGATCCGCGAGCCGTTCTGCCAGACCCACATCTGCGGCGGCGGCCAGCCGGTGGTGACGATGAAGCCCCACTGGTCGGTCCGGCCGTCGCCGTCGGTGTCCCTGGTCAGTTGCCTGGCGGCGGCGAGGAACCTGTTCCAGTCCCAGCTCCGATCCGGCAGGGCCACCCGCCCCTGGCGAAAGAGCTTGGCGTTGCAGTACAGGATCACCGGCTGGGCGATCCACGGCAGCCCGTACAGCCGCCCGTCGTGCCGGTAGCGGGCCAGCACGCTGGGGTAGTACGTGTCCAGGTCGGTCACCGGCTCGCCGTCGCCGCTGGCGCGGTCGGTCAGGTCCAGCAGCGCCCCCTGGGCGGCGAAGGCCGGCAGGTACTCCTGCGAGAGGTAGAAGAAGTCCGGCGGCGTGCCCCCGGCGATCATGGTGCACAGCTTGGTGTAGTAGTCGCTGGGGATGGGAACGCACCGGACTTCGAACTCGCCCGCGCGGGCGTTGAGGGGGTCGATGACGAGCCGCCGCAGCTCATCCATCTCCCGCGCGGCGCCCCAGCAGGCGAACCGGTACACGCGCTTTCCGCCGGGGGCGCGGCGGGCTTGCCGGAGGCCGCGGGCGGAAACGACCAGCCCGATGGCCGCCGCCACCAGGACGACGGCGTATGCCAGGGTCGAGCGCCGCATGCATCTAGTATTCCGCCCGCGCGCGGCGAAATCAACACGCCGCTGCCCGCCGCGGCGGGCAAGCCCCGCGGCCGGGGCGATTGACAATCCGGCCTCGGCGGGCTACATAGGGCGCCCGCGGGGGGGTTTTCGGCCGGATCTTTACGAATTTGACGACGACAGCGCCCGGCGCGGGCGGAGGAGCAAACGGATGAACAAGCTCGTATCGCTGGCGGCAGCGGTGCTTCTGTCGGCCGGCAGCGTCGATGGTGTTGAGGTCGGCAGGCACGTCCTGCTGATCCAGGGCTTCGAGGGCGAGGACGTGCTGGCCGGGAAGCCCAACGTCAGCTACCTCTCCGGCGTGCCCGAGGAGGCCGAGGTCGAAGTCTGGGACGACGCCCTGTATAAGCGGAAGAAGATCCCCCACGCCGAATCGGGCGTGGTCTGCAAGATCTCCGCCGGGCACAAGACACAGGGTGCGGCCGCCCTGGAGGCCCGCTTCACGCGCCCGGACCGCTGGCTGCGGGTGTCGCTGCGCAACAACATCAACCAGCCCGACCGCGGCGGGCGCCCGGCGTGCAACAGCCTGGGCTGCTTCGACCGGCTCCAAGGCGACGTCTTTAACCCGGCGGGAAAGCCGGTCACCGTCCAGATGCGGGTGCTGGGCGGCTTTGCGGTGACGGACAAGGCCGCGACGTTCTCGCTGGTGAAGGACCTCGCGCTCCAGCCCGGGCCGAACAGCTTCAGCCTCACCAGCGCCGCCGCCGGCGCCACCTTCGTGGACCCGCACGACGCCACCTGCGTCGAGTTCCGCGTGCCGAACGCCGCGGGCGCGCGCCTATACTTCGACAACTTCCGCATGGAGCGGGAGACGATCGGCGCCAACCTGGCCAGGTTCGCCAGGTGCTTCGACTTCGGCGTGGGCTACTTCAACTGGCCGGGCTTCAGCTACGGGTCCGTCAAGTGGGACGAGGCCCGCGGCTACGGCTTCACCGCCGGGAGCAACCTGACCCACGGCGGCGACCTGCACGTGATCAACGACCAGCTCACCCGCGACGGCTTCGCCGCCCCCGCCTCGTTCCGCGTGAAGCTGCCCAACGGCCGCTACAAGGTCGCTGCCCAGACCGGCAACTACTGGGCCCGGCGCGACGGCGGGCTCAACATCGAGATCAAGGCCGAGGGCAAGCGCGTCTACTACCGGCCGAGGATGTCCGGCGAGGAATTCAACGCCCTCAAATTCGCCCACGAGCGCGCCGACCACTGGAAGCGCGACATGGACCTGTGGGGCACGTACGACGAAGGCACGTACTTCCGGACGATCGCGTTCGAGACGGAAGTGAAAGACGGCGCCCTGGACCTGGACTTCCTGCTGCCGCCGGTCGAAGGCGGCCGCGGCCACGGCTGGTCCATCTGGACGTACCTGATCGTCTACCCGGCCGAGAGGGAAGCCCTCATCGCCCCGGAGCTGAAGTGGCTCAACGAAAAGATCCGCACCATCTACAACACCGTCTCGCACGCGCCCATCAGCCGGGCGTTCGCACTGTACAACCGCGAGGAGGTCATCTGCCCGGAGGAGTTCCTCTTTCCCGACATCGCCGAGGCGCGGCGGCAGGCGCTGTCGCCCACGCCGGCCGAGCGCGACCGCGGCTACGTGCACTTCCTCCGGCACCAGCACGACCTGATCACGCCCGACAGTGTGCCCCTGCCCGGCGAGACCGGCGACAAACTGGCAGCCTTCGGCACGCCGGGCGAGACGGTGCAATTCGCCGTCGGGCTGTATCCGCTGAAAGACCTTGCCGGCGTCGGCGTCTCGCTGGGCGATTTCACAGACGAGGACACCAAGCGCATGATCACCGCCCAGCCCGCGGAGCTGCGACTGGTGTCCTACCGCCCGATGACGCCGGTAACCTCCAACCACGCCGAGTGCTTCCACTACATCGGCCCGGGGGTTCTGATTCGCCCGGAGGCCATCGACGTGCCGGAAGGCTTTCCGCGACAGTGGTGGATCGGTCTAACGATCCCGAAAGGCACGCCCGCCGGGCTGTATCGGGCCCCGGTCACGTTCAAGGTTGCCGGCAAGGCCGCCTCCACCGTCCAAGTCGCGGTGCGCGTGCTGCCGTTCGCGCTGGATGAGCCCAAGGACGTCACCTTCGCCATCGACTACGGCCGGACGATGAGCTTCCGCCCGGAAGATGGGGCGCAGGAGCTGGCGTTCTTCCGCGGTCTGGGCTTCAACACGGTCTGGTACCGCGGCGGGGCGGCGAACCTGCCGCAGATGCGCCGCGCCGCCGCCAAAGCGGGGCTGAAGGTCGAGACGGCAGCGCCGCCCCGCGGCCGGCTGGACAAGTACCACAACTGGCGCTGGCCGAGGGACTATCGCCACTCCCTCATCCGGCGATACCTGGCCCGCGGCGAGGGCGTCTCCTTCCAGCCGCGGCACACCGGCCACCGCGAGGGGCGGAAGATCCGCTTCACCCACGGCTTCTGGCTGTGGCGCAGCGGCATCCGCCACCGCGTCGTCCAGACCCAGCCCAACGCGGCCGAGAGGGTCTACTACGCCCACTACGGACACGCCAAGTTCGGGCCGTGCTCGTACCTGTTTCCCTCGCTGGACGGTGCCGGTAAGTTCAACCCCGCCCCGACGCTGCAAGAGGTCCGCGACGGCATCACCGACTGGCGGTACATCCAGACGCTGGAGAGCGCCGTCGCCTCGCCGCACGGGGCCGCCGGGCTGACCCAGGAGATCGCCGGGGCGAAGTCGTACCTGGCCGAGCTGTCGGAAAGCGTCGACCCGGACCTGGACCACTACTACTTCCAGCGGAAGCGGAACTTCAACCACGTGGGGCGCTTCGGCCTGCACGACACGGTCTGGACCGGCCGGCGGTACCAGATGGAGCGCTGGGAGCTGGCCCGCCACGTCGCCGGTGTGAAGGGGGCGCCGCTGAAGACCGGCGGAAAGCCGGCCACCGACGACGGCAGCGGCAAGGTCATCCTGCACGCCGAGTACGTCGGCCCGTTCTGGGTGGACGAGCGGCAGTTCAGGTATCTGTCCCAGGAGGACGAAGGCCGGCCGCGGCTACAGGCCGAGGTGCCCAAGACCCCCGTCGGAAAGAGCTGGGCGACGGTGCTGGTGAAGATGAACCACCCCTGCAAGAACCAATGGATCGCCGTCCTCAAGGACGCCTCCGGCAAGCAGCTCGCGAGGGAGAACGTCGGCGTGCTGAAGCGCTGGAAGAGCCGCTGGGTGCTGCGGACGGCGCACCTGCCGGTCGGGAAATACACCCTCGAGATTGTCCCCGCGGCCGCCGCCAGAGAGGTGCCCGTGACGGCGGATATGAAAACCGAGATCACCGTCCTGCCGGGCATAGAGTGAGGAAAGACACGATGAATGTCCTGTACATCGGCGGCACGGGCGAGATTTCCTACGAGTGCGTTAACCGGGGCGCGGCCGATCGGCCCGCCCGGCCGGCCGGCCGTGTGGTCGGCGGCGCCGGGGGGGCCTGCGGGACCTCCTTGGCCTCAGGGTAAAGCTCGAGGAACTCCCGCACGATCTTTCCCCGCTCACCCATCCGCCCTATCCGCAGGGACTGGCCACGCCACTTGCCACTTCTTCTGCTCAGACCGATGACCAGCGCCCACTTTTCTTTCCGGGGCCGGCTCAGCGCCAGGGCATCCTCCTTGCTGGCGTAGACCTTGCCGACCCGCAGCTTGGACAAATCCACGCCCGCAGTCCGCCCGTACTCCAGGATCGCGTCATACATTCCGTAAGTGCCGAGCGGCGAGGAGAATTTGCGCCGTCCGGCCGCAGCGGCGGCGAAGATCTGCTCCACCAGCCGGCGGGCGTCGGGCTCGGCGATCCTGTCCGCCTCGGCCCTTTTCTTCAGCTCCGTCTCGGCCGCCTGGGCCACGGGCGTGCCTGGCAGGACCTTGATGACCTTTCTGAGATCCGCCGCTCTCGGCAGTGGCGAGACCATGTTTCTCTCCGCAACGCGCAGCATTCCCGCGATGTTCCCATCCAGGGACCTGAGGATCCTCTCCTCATCCGCCGCTGTCAGTGTCCGGTCGGGATACCGCACCCACCATTTGCGGATGCTGGCGAGTTTCTGCTGCTCCGTGCGCGTCATCAGCCAACGATAGTAGGCCATCTTCTCTTCCGGCTTGCCCGACCAGTTCGCCAGTTGGACGCGGGCGTGTATGGTGGCGTGGGAGACCGCCTCCGGCCACTGGCGCAGGATCTGCTTGTAGCAGCGAATCTCCATGGTGCGGTCCTTGGGTTTGGACCTATCCGTCTGGCTGTCCCGCTCATGCGGAGACTCACGGTCGGCGGCGGCGGCGGCGCCCTTGTACGCCTCCAGCGCGTACTTCGTGCCGGGGTACTTTCTGGCGACGTCGAGGAACTGCTGGATGACCTTCTGCTTCGTGATCTTTCCCAGCGGCAGCAGATACCCCTCGCCGGCCTCGGCAAGGACCAGCTCATCGTAGGCAGTCAAGGGCGTGCCCGGCTGGTGCGACGTCAACCGCACGTTCAACTCCAGCCAGTCCGAGCCCACGGTAAAGGGCTTGCCGCCGGCCGGTTCCATCCGTAGCGCGATCCGCGCCCTGTACTTGCCGGCGCGGGGAAAGGCCATGCGATATCCGTTCAGCAGGTCGCCCTGGAACGATTTGCCCGGTCCAAGCCGTCCGTCGCTGTTCTTCCAGCCCTCCCGGCGCGGCAGCACGGGGCGGCCCTTGGAGTCGACGACCTCCAGCCACCCCTGCGGCGCCCAGGACCGGCGCTTCGGGTCATACGGCGGCGACCAGTTGAATATCAGTGTTTCGGCGGAGTGGTTGTCGACGTGCAGGCTGGCGCCCGTCCGCCAGGGATACAGAATCGTCGGCCGGGGGCTGCTGAGACTCACAGAGACGTTGTTGACCGGCTGGCCCCACTGCAACTTTCCCGTCTGCGGCCTGGCCGCGGGCTTGCCGCCGCGGCGGGCGGGTTCGGCCCCGCCGGGCTGGCAGGCCGACGCAAGCCACAGCCCGCCCAGCAGGGCTGCAAGGATGATCACGCCCGGCTTCCGTCGGCGCGTCAGCTCAATCTTCGGCATCGCTGCTCCCCTTGTTCCCGCGCTCCAATCACCTCTGCATACAGACGCTCGGGCGGGGGGGTGGGTTCCCACCCGGCCCAGCCGACCAGACTCCATCCAGTCGGCAGGCCCTCTCCGACAGGCGCCCTCCCTGCGGAAAATCGCCCCGCAGACGAGTTTCCTGCCCCTGCCGGAGCCTTCCGGCCTCCCTATGCATATAGTATAACAATGCTCAGGGAAGGCCGAAATAGCGGGAGTAACAACCGTGAAGGTACTGTACATCGGCGGCACGGGCGAGATTTCGTATGAGTGCGTCAAGGCGGGCGTCGCCGTCGGCCAGGAGGTGACCGTCTTCAACCGCGGGCGGAACGCCGAGCCGCTGCCGGCGGGCGTGCGACGCATCGCCGGCGACCTGACCGACGAGGCCGCCTACCGCCGGCTGGGGAAGGAGCACTTCGACGTGGTCTGCCAGTTCCTGGCCTACGAGCCGGCGATCATCCACCGCGACAAGGAGGTCTTCGCCGGCAAGGTCGGGCAGTACGTCTTCATCTCCACGGCCTCGGCCTACCAGAAGCCGCCGCCGCGGCTGCGGATCACGGAGGACGTTCCGCTGGCCAACCCGTACTGGGAGTACAGCCGGAAGAAGGTGGACATGGAGCGGACACTGATGCAGTGGCACGGCGAGGGGCTGCTGCCGGTGACGATCGTCCGCCCGTCGCACACCTACCGCCGGCGGTTCCCGAGCAGCTTCGTCAAGGGCGACGACTGGGCCTGGCGGATGGCCAACGGGCGGGCGATCATCAGCCACGGCGACGGCACCAGCCTGTGGGTGCTCACCCACAGCAGCGACTTCGCCAAGCCCTTCGTGAGATTGCTGGGCAACCAAAAGGCCCTGGGCGAGGCGTTTCACATCACCTCCGACGAGGCCGTTGCCTGGGACGCCATCTTCGGCGGCATCGGCGCCGCCCTGGGCCTTGCGCCGAGAATCGTCCACGTGCCCACCGAGACGCTCATCCGATACAACGCCGGCTGGGCCGGCTCGCTGCTGGGCGACAAGACCTGGCCGGTGCTCTTCGACAACACCAAGGTCGCCTCCGTCGCCGGCGAGTTCGCCTGCACCACGCCCATGGCCGAGGGCCTCCGGCAGGTGGCGGCGAAGCACTATCCGGCCCGCTCGGCCGAGTACCGACCCGACGAGAAGCTCCACGCCCTGCTGGACCGCATCGCCGGGGAGCAAGAGGCCCTGGGCGGCTGAGGCGCGGCCTTGGCGCTGGACGAGCCGGCACCGCTCAGGTAGGTTCGGCGGCGCAGGCGTTGTGCACGGGGCAGCGGGTGCTGCCCTGCTTTATGCGCCGAGGCATTCGGCGCCAGATGAGTTTGATGTCCACGCAGACCACCACTGGTGATTCCCAGGCGGCGGAGGGGCCCACCGCCGCCGACGCCCGCCGCAACCAGCGCCTGGGCGTGCTCAACGGCGCTTGCGGCCAGTTGGCCCATGCCTTCATGCACCCGGAGCTGGTGCTGGCCGGCATGGTCGAGCGCCTGACCGGGTCCAACTTCCTGGTCGCCCTGATCGCGGTCATTCACAAAGGCGGCATGTTCGCCCCGCAGTTGTGGGTCGGCAGCCGGCTGGAGCACCACTCGCGGAAGCGGCCGTACTTCATCGCGATCACCGTCATCCGCGCGGCCGCGGCCCTGGCCGTGGTCGGCTCGCTGGCGATGCTGTGGCGGCAGGGCGACGGGCTGGCGCTGGGGCTGTTCTTCGCGGCGTACCTGGCGATGTGCGTGTGCGGCGGCACCGGCTACGTCATCTTCATGGACATGGCCGGCAGGACCATACCCGGCGACCGGGTGGGAAGGTTCTTCGGCCTGCGGCAGCTCGTCGGCGGGGCCCTGGCCGTCGCCGCCGGCATGTTCCTCATCCAGCCGCTGGTGCAGAACGAGAACCTGGTGCCGGTCAACTACCTCGTCCTGGCCATCGCCGGCGGGGCAATGGCCATCATCGGCATGACGCTGTGGAGCCTGACGCGCGAGACCCATGGGCCCAGCGCTTCCCGGCGCGGCAACCTCCGCCAGTCCTTCCGCCGGGGGTTCGGCTGGCTGCGGACGGACCGGAACTACCGGGCGTTCCTGTTCGTGCGCATCGCCTTCCGCATCAACTATCTCGGCCTGGCCTTCTTCATCCCGTACGGGTCCTGGGCGTTCAAACACTTGGGCCCGGGTGGGGCGGCCGCGTTGAGCGGCATTCTGGTGGCGGCCATGCGGCTTTCGCGCGTGCTCACCAGCGTCGGCTGGGGGCGGCTGGCCGATCGCCGCGGATATCGCGCGCCCATGCTGGCTGCGGGCGTGCTGTTCCTGCTGGCGCCTGTGCTGGCTCTGGCCGCCCCGCGGCTGCCGCCGGCCTACGCCCTGCCCATGCCCGGCACGAAGATCGGACTGGACCTGCCGCTGACGGTGTATCTGCTGTCGCTGGTGGCGCTGGGGGCGGGCATGCAGGGCAGCATCATCGGCAGCAGCCGCTTCCTGATCCGCAACGCCCCGCCGCACCGGCGGATCTCCTACGTGGGCTTCATGAACACCATCACCAGCCCGCTGGCGCTGCTGCCGCTGGTCGGGGCGTGGGTGGCCAACACCTTCGGCATGACCGCCCTGTTCGGCGGCATCGTCTCCGGCGGCGTGCTCGGCATCGCCGCCGCCCTGTATATGCGCCCGGAGAGGACCGACCAGCCGCCGGAAGAAACCTGACGGCCGCCGGCCGACACCCCAAAACGCCTTGCCGGCCAGAGGTTGGCGAAAACGCCAATTCGTGATAGAATCCACGTAGTTCCGGTCTGTGGAGGTGCCGGGAGGGCACGTCGCAAAGACCGCCAGGACGTTGGAGGTACAGGATGAGAGTTTCACTTGCAGCAGTGGCCGTCGTGTCGATCGCGCTGGGGGCGGCTTCGGCCGGGGGGACCGTCTACCACGTCAGCCCCGGCGGGCCCATCACCAGCCTCAAGTCGATCGTGAACGGCCTCGCCCCCGGCGACGTCGTCGAGGTCGCCTCCGGCACGTACAATGAGGTGATGAAGGTTCAGTGCAACGGCACCGTGGCCCAGCCGATCACCATTCGCGGCGTCGGCCCCACGCGCCCCATCTTCGACGCCACCGGGCAGTACGTCGTCGGCGACCACGGCAGCCCGCGCGGCGTCTTCCAGGTCGAGGGCGACAACATCATCATGGAAAACCTGGCGATGGCCAACGCCCGCAACGGCAACAACGGCGCCGGCATCCGCCTGCTGGGCTCGGTCAACACCGCCATCCGCGACTGCAAGATCAGCTACTGCGACATGGGCATGATGGGCGGCGACGCGGCCGTGGCCCTCATCGAGGGCTGCGACGTCGGCTTCAACGGCACCCCCCTGTACGACGGCTACTCCCACAATTTCTACATGGACGGGGCCGGGGCGGTGATCGTCCGTGGCTGCTACATCCACGACGCCCTGCACGGCCAGAACTTCAAGAGCCGGGCCCACTACAACGAGCTGTGGTACAACTGGATCGCCGACTCCAACGAGGGCGAGGTCGGCCCGGTCGACAGCAGCTACACCGCCTGGTCCAACAGCAATACGCTGATGGTGGGCAACGTCGTCATCTCCAAGCCCAACCGCACGGGCAACACCAGCAAGTACATCAACTTCGGCTCCGACTCCGGCGGCCGGCACAACGGCACCATGTACATCTACAACAACACCCTCATCGCCGGCGACGGGCGCATCGACTTCATCTCCATCACCGACAACTACGACGAGACCCACATCGTCGCCAGCAACAACATCTTCCTGGGCAGCAACGACATCGTCACCTACTGGTGGAGCAGCTACGACAACCACCAGGGCAGCCACAACTGGATGGGCACCGCCGCCCACGTGCCGTCGAACTTCACCGACACCGTGCCGGGCGCCAGCCCGGGCTTCGAGGACTTCGGCACGCAGGACTTCCGCCCGGCGGACGGGGCGGACTGCATCGACGCCGGCACCGAGCCGCTGGGCTACGTCGACGGCGCCGGCGTCTGGCACGAGCTGGTGGTGGATGAGTCCTACCTTCCCGGGCAGGGGCTGGTTCCGCGGAGCGCGTGGGGCCCGATCGACATCGGCGCCTACGAGTACGTCCCGCTGCCGCACCCGGGCGATGCCGGCAACGACGGCAAGGTCGACGGGGGCGACTACACCGTCTGGGCCGACAACTACGGCACGACCGACGCCCTGCCCTTCTCGGCCGGCGGCTGGGTCGTCGGCAACTTCAACGAGGACACCAACGTCGACGGCGGCGACTACACCATCTGGTGCGACAACTACGGCTACGGCGCCGGCGGCGCGCCGGTCCCCGAGCCGGCCTGCGCAGCGGTATTGGCCTTGGGCCTGTGCGCCCTGAGGCGGCGGCGGGGATAGCGGCAACTTCCACGCCCGCATCCGGGCGGGACCTGCTTACCGGCACGCCTCCACCACCAGCCGCAGCAGGCCGGTGTCGTTTTCCTCCTGGTCTTTCCACAGCCCCGGGCTCTGGACGACCACCAGGTCCAGCGAAGGGCACACCCAAACGTGCTGGCTGCCGGCGCCGCTGGCGGCGAAAGAGTCCCGCGGCAGCCGCGGCCAAATGCGCCCGTGGTCGTTGGTCCAGAAGCCGTAGCCGTAGCGCCACTGCTCCGGCGGGCAGTTGGCGCGAATGTCCGGGGCGGTGCGCACGGCCTCGCGCAGCCACGCCTCGGGCACCAGTTGCTCATCGCCCCAGCGGCCGAAGTTGCGCCACAGCCAGCCCAGCCGGGCCATGTCCAACGCCGTCGCCTTCACCCCGTTGCTGTAGCCGAAGACGTGGATGCGCGCTTTTGCGTGCAGGTCGAAGTTGTGCTGGTAGTAGCCCCAGCTCGCCCCCAGCGGCACCCGCAGCCTCTCGTCGATGAGCCGCCGCAGGTCGCCCGAGCCGACCGGGTCGGCCGCGTCCCACAGGCCGTAGAGCTTCGCCAGGCCGTGGCAGAGGACGTTCATTCCGTAGGTCTGGTAGTGGAAGACCTTCCCGGGGGCCTCGCCGGGCTTCATGTAGCCGGAGGTGTTGGAGATGAGCTGGCGGAAGGTGACTGCGCGGTCCTTCTCGAAGGCGTAGCGCCCTTCCTTTGGCCCCTCGCCTTGGGGCACGTCCAGCGCCTCGCCGTAGTAATCGATAAGCTTCGCGTCGGGCGAGGGGAGCTTGCCCTCGGCGACGATCATTCCCAGCATGCAGGAGTAGATGCTCTTGGCGGCCGAGGCCATGCCGAGCTGCTCGTCGCGCCCGACGCCGCGGTTCCACTCGGCCGCGATGCGCCCGCCGCGGACGATCACCACGCGATACCTGCCGTCGCCGAGGCGCCCGTCCAGCCATTCCTTGGCGCGGGCCAGGGCGCCCGGGTCCATCCCCGCCTCGGCGGGCGCCACTGCCTGCCAATCCGCTCCCGGAAAGATCGTACCCGACATCTTGTTGCCTCCTGCCCGCCCGCAAGCCGCGGGGCTTCGATTATAGCGTCCAGCCGTTCGGCAGGGCAGCAGCGACGGGCGAGTTGGTCCGGCCGCCGCCCCTGAACAGCAAGAACCACAGCAGGCCAAGGGCGCTGATCCCGGAGCCGATGAGGAAGGGCGCGGCCGGCATCCATTCCCACAGCCATCCGCCGATAAAGGCCGAAGGCAGCACCACCGCCCCGCGAAGGGTGTGATACGCGCCGATCAGGCGACCGCGGCGGCGACTCTCCGCCAGGTCAATGATCAGGGCCTTCCGCGTAGGCTCCCCCACGTGCCGCAACCCCCCAACCACAAACACGGGAATGAGCCAGCGGGCCGTCGGGATCACCGCCAGGGCCAAGGGGAACGCCGCGAAGAGGAAATATGTCGCGGCCACGACCGGCCGGCGCGTGCGCGGTCCGCCCCGGTCGGAGAGCTTGGCCACCGGCAGGGCCAGCAGGGCGAAGGTGAGCGTCTGCAGCGACATCAGCAGCCCGAAGTCCAGCGCGGACCCGCCCAGCACGTCCACGACGTACAGCACCACGAACATGGCCGACATGCCCGAGCCGAACCTCAGCAGGCAGTCGCTGGCCAGAAGGTGCCTCAAGGCAGAAGGCGCCTCGCGCCAGGACGACGGCGTCGCCTCGCCGCCCTCCTGGTCGGCGGGCTTCCGGTGGCGATAGAAGCGGCGCTGGAGCCATACCGACGCCAGGGTCAGCAGCACCGTCAGAAACACACACGCACGCACCCCTCGAATGAGGCCGACGCTCACGATCAGCAGTCCCCCAAGCGGCGGCCCGACAACGCCCGGGACGACCCCCAGCAGACCCCGGGCGGTTATGGACGCGGCGCGCCTGCGGCTGCCCACGGCGTCCCCGGTCAAGGCCATGGAGCCCATGAAGCCGAAGCTGGCGGCCGCGGTGGTCAGCACCACCCCGGGCAGGAGAAGCCACCAGTTGGGGGCGAGCATGTAGAAGACGTAGCCGCCTGCGGCCAGCAGGCCGCCCAGCACCATCACCTGGGTCCGCCCCAGCCGGTCGCTCAGCAGCCCGCCCACATAGGGAAACACCACCCAGAGCAGTGATCCGATGGTCCCGAAGGCCCCGATGACCATGCCGCGGGCCCCAAGGGCCTGAAGGAACTTCGGCAGGTAGCTGATCCAGAGCGCCAGCCCGACGCCCTGGAGGAGCCCG
>Ga0315541_1000588_pt1 | contig 38310 bp, 40 predicted proteins | sample SalMarSW160190MG_FD_203095 | JGI IMG/M metagenome (GOLD analysis project Ga0315541, IMG submission 203095) | Salt marsh sediment microbial communities from the Plum Island Ecosystem LTER, Massachusetts, United States - Salt Marsh Sediment SW1601-190 ...
AATTTAACATTCGTATTGGCTAATCTATATTTCACGGGGCCCGCCCTGTGAAATAATGCGTCGCTTTAGCACCCCGTCAGGGACAGTCGCTATTTCACAGGGCCCGTTTTGCAGGTCGTTGTTCGTTATTCGTCAAAAAAAAATAAAATTGATTAAGAACGACAAAACAGGAAAACGTAATGCAAATCATTATACCAACGTAGAGACGCCATGCATGGCGTCTCTACATGCGTGAATTTCCGATACATTATCGGAATTGTTGTTTGACGTCTGGCATTCTCCCATAGTTATAAGGAACGCAAGCGAGGGTGTCTCAAAACTCATCATTCCAGTACTCGTACCACGAACTGCCATCAGCACATTTCCTGCCCACAGTCGTCTGCCTAGTCGGCAGACAAGCAGTACGAGGGAATTCTTCCTAAGCCTTCGTCTCACCCATCATCCTTTCCATACATCCACCTTCTGCAAATGGATGCTTTGCTCGAAAAAGACGTTGGATACTTTCTCGAAATAGGGGGTATAGTCGGAGACAAAAAAGCGGTCTTCCCCGCCGGGGGCTGTTCGCTGAAGGGAATGGTTCTCCAGCAGCTCGTTCAGTTTTTGTGCTACAATCCGTGCTGAATCGAGCACTTCAATGTTGAAATTGTAAAATTTGCTGATCTGGTTTCTGATGATGGGGTAGTGTGTACAACCGAGGATCAGTGCCTCAATCCCGTTAAGTACCGGGTTTGACAGGTATGCCCGAATAATGGCGTTGCTGATATCATCAAAAATAAATCCCTCCTCGATCATTGGGACAAACAGGGGTGTTGCCAGGGAGACAACCTCTGTCTCCGGAACGCTCCGATTTAGTTTTCTTTCATAGGTCCCGGAATTGATGGTACCTTTTGTCCCGATCACCCCGATCTTTTTGTATTTGTTGTTCTGCTGAACATACTCTACAACCGGATCGATCACATTGATCAACAGTGCTTTGCTACCAAGGTGCCGGGTAAGCGCATCAAATGCAATTGCCGAAGCGGTGTTGCAGGCGACGAGTATAACCTTACACTGTTGTTCCATCAGGAAATCTGATATCCGCAGGGAGTAGTGGGTAACCGATTCAGCTGATTTATCACCGTAGGGCAGATGAGCAGTATCACCAAAATAGACGATATTTTCTGCAGGTAGTATTTGCTTTATGGCATGTGCAACGGTCAGTCCCCCGACTCCGGAATCGAACATGCCGATGGGTTGATTATTCTGCATGGGTTATCCCAAATTTATTGAAATGATGTTATGGCATTTACGCGCCGGTAAATTTAATAATTTTTGGGAGGAATTCCGAAGGGAAAATCGGTTTCCGGTTTACGGTTCCCGGTTTTCTGTTTTCCTCTATTGTGCGTCGGGTGCATTTCGGTCCATGAAGCGTCTTCCCGCTGAATGGCACTGCAGTTGGACCTGATGCATCATCGTACTATGTAAACCCCGGCATAAATGCCGGGGTTATGGATTTTCAATCCCTATGGGATTATTATGCGTTGATTACCGTAATGTTGAGGTTGTTAACGACGTAGAGACGTAAGATCTTACGTCTCTACATGAGTGAATTTCCGATGCATTATGGATTCGTTTAAAGACGCCAGCATGGCGTCTTACTGCATAAAAAAACCACCCCGGAACCCGGTATGGTTGAATGTGTCGATGTTCAATGGATTATTCAATGTTCAGTTTCGCCTTGACCAGGGGAAGGATATCCTGGCTTGCATCGGAAAAATAGAGGATGGAACCCCTTGCCAGGTCAAAAATGTAGGTAAATCCCTGCTCTTCTGCCACCTCTTTGATCGCTTTTTCCGCTTTATCGATAATCGGCTGGATCAGTTGCGCCTCCTTCTGCTGGATAGTCTGCTGTGCCGTGTTCTGGAATCCCGTGATTCTTTCCTGCATATCAGTCAGTTCCTGTTCTTTTGTTTGCTTGATCAGGTCGGTATAGTTTTCCTGGTTTGCAAGGTATTGCTGGACTTTGTTGTTGTATTCCACCTGCATGGTTTCCAGTTGGTCTTCCAACTGCTGGGCATAATTCTCCAGCACCAGCTGGGCACTGTCCCTTTGCGGCATCATCGAAAGCAACTCCTGGCTGTTAATGTGCCCGAATTTCAGATTCTGAGCAAACGAGGTGGTTCCGATCAGTAAAAACACAACTATTATACTGAGTCTCAAATAGTTTTTCATGCTTCTATTCTTAAACGGTTAATTTGCTACAAATGTATACAATTAATTCTTATAACCTAACTTTTCCAGGACATCGTCACTGAGGTCATACCGTGGGTTTGTATAGAGGAGGCTGGGTCCGCTGGAGGTGTCGAATATCACGGCATAGTTCCCTTCCACGGCGATCTCTTTCACGGCGTTATACACCTCATCCTGGATCGGTTTTATCAGTTCCTGCCGTTTCTGGAACAGGTCTCCTTCCCTGCCAAAATATTTATTTTGCAGGTCCTTCACTTCCTTCTCCTTAGTGATGATTTCATCTTCCCGTTTTCTCTTCATCTCCTGGGTCAGGAGCACCTCTTCCGACTGGTAGTCCCTATACATTTTTTCCACCTCGGCATACATAGCAGAGATCTCCTCTTCCCACTCTTTCGAGAGCTGGTCAAGCTGATCCTGTGCAGCCTTATAGGTAGGGATGTTGCTCAGGATATATTCCGTATCAACGAACGCATATTTCTGCGATAAACCAACCCCCATCGACAGGATGAGAGCTGACAAAGTAAGCACGATTTTTTTCATGATGGTTTCTGTTTAAATGTTGATTAAAATTGTTGGCCTATAACAAAATGGAAATGACTTCCACTGGCTTCCGGGTTACCCGGTATGTCATCGAACCCGTATCCCCAGTCAATCCCGAGTAATCCAAACATGGGCAGGTTTGCACGTAGGCCGATTCCGGCCGACCGTCTAATGCCGAACGGATTAAAATCCTCGAACCTGTACCATGCATTTCCCGCCTCGAAAAACACCAGGGCAAAGATGGTTGCCTGCGGATTCATTGATATGGGATACCTCAGTTCCATGGTTATTTTTGTATATAAATTACCCGCTTTTTTCCCATCGACAATGGGTGTCAGCGAGAAATTCTCATATCCACGCAGGGCGATGGTTTCCCGTCCATACAGGCTGTAACCGGTCATCCCGTCGCCTCCGAGATCGAATCCCTCGAACGGTGACGGACCGATATCGTCGTTGAAATGGCCAAGGTAACCAAACCCTGCTTTGGTATTTAACACCAAATTCTTTGCCAATTCGTAATAATAATCTGCTTTAAAGCTCCATTTGTGGTATTCTATCCACTTATACTTCTCACTATCAGGCATTTCCGGATCGGAATAATCCTTATCGTTCAGCAAGGAATAGGGCGGTGTGATCTGCAATGAGAGGGAGAAGGTTGATCCCCGGACAGGGAATATGGGATTTGGACCGGCAGAATGCCTTGTGAGTGATGTGGTGAAGCTGAGGTTATTGGAAGCGCCCTCAGAAAACAGGAAATAGCTGCCCCAGTTATTCAGATCATACAACTGGTAACTGATCTGGTTATAGAGTGTAAAATAGTCATCGGGCCAGCTGAGTCTTCTGCCGGAGCCGATTGAAGCTCCGGTAATGGTGAGTGATTTTCTTCCAGCCTCTCCCTTTTTCTGGCCATTGGACTGGATGGAGCGGAAGCCCGATACAGAGAATGAGTTTTGTTTCTTTCCCCCAAACCAGGGTTCCACGAACGTAACGTTATAGGCCTGATAATAGCGGCCATTGGATTGTGCTCTCAGGCTCAGTGTTTGCCCGTCGCCGGATGGTATGGGTCGCCACTGCTTCAGTTTGAAAATATTCCGTGCTGAGAAGTTGTTGAACCGCAGCCCGACCGTTCCGATGAGCATACCGGCTCCCCATCCCCCGGAAATTTCAAACTGGTCGTTTGCCCTCTCTTCGAGGCTGTATTCCAGGTCGACGGTGTTGTTTGCCGGGTTGGGTATGGGATTGGGGCTGATTTTTTCCGGGTCGAAGTGGCCAAGCTGGGCTACCTCCTGGACGGAACGGATGATATCTCTCTTGCTGAACAGTTCGCCCGGCAGGGTTCGTATCTCACGCCGTACCACGTGTTCGTTGGTTTTGGTATTACCGGTGATGATCACCTTATCGATGGTTGCCTGTTCCCCTTCATACACCCTCATCTCCAGGTCGATGGAATCGTCTTCGACCAGCACCTCAACGGGTGTGATGTTCGAGAAGAGGTATCCGTCATTCATATAGACTGAATTTACGGCATCCTGATCGTAGTACAACCGTTCCTCAAGCGTTTTCTGGTCATACGGATCTCCCTTTTTTATCCCGAGCACCATGTCAAGCAGTTCGGAGGGAAATTTGGTGTTTCCCACCCACGTGATATTCCTGTGGTAGTATTTCTGACCCTCCTTCAGCGTGATAACCAGTTTCAGCCGGTCTTCCTTCACCGGGAAAAGCGAATCACCAAGGATCTTGAAATCCCGGTATCCGTTCTCATTGTAAAAATCGTGAAGGCTCACCTTGTCCTCTTCATAATCATCTTCAATGAATTTCGAGGCTTTGAAGAAGTTGATGTTTCTCTCTTTGGTGTTTTTCATGACACGCTGCAGCCGTGAATCACGAAAAACCTCGTTCCCAACAAATTCAATATCACGTATCCTGACCTTTTTGCTTTTATCGACATTCACGTTAAGAACAACAGTGTTGGGTAGTTTTGGGTCATCGCGCTGGGTGATATCCACCTCCACGTTGTAGAAGCTCTTTTCAATAAAATGGTCTTTAACGATCTTTGTAGCATTGTTCAACAGGTTTTCAGTCACCTGGCTGCCGGTGAAAATCTGGATCTTTTCCTGAAGATCCTGTGTTTCGTTCCGGTTTACCCCGGAGAAGCTAAACCGCGATAACCTGGGACGCTCTCCGAGGTAGATATCGAGAAAGATCTTGTTTCCCTCGATGGATGTTTTGGTGATCTTCACATCGGAAAAAAGTCCCTGTGACCACAATTTCTCAATTGCCGCGGTGAGCATTTCTCCAGGGACAAGGATGGTTTCTCCCACCTGCAGTCCGGAAAGTTGTACCAAGATGTTCTTATCCAGGAATTGGACTCCGGAAACGGTTATTCCACCGATCTCATACTCTTTCGGAAAGGAATAATCCATCACCGGTACACTCTCGGATTCCTGAGCAAATGAGCCGGTGACACCTGTCAACCATAACGCAATTACGACATAAAATAATTTTCTCATGCTTTCTTCAAAAATCTTTTCAATTCATACCTTTTGAATTCCTGTTTTTCGGGATTCATTTGGTCGGTAGGCCAATTTTTCAGATTGCTGCAAATATAATACCTGATCTTAATGAATGATTCATTATTTCTGATCACATGGTCGTAAAACCGGGATTGCCATGCGAAATCGGGATGGATTCTGTGGGTTTCAAATGAAACACGACCTTTGTACCAACGCATTATTCGGGATAAATTGTTATGAAACATAGGGTTTTTGTTTCCCGTAATGCCTCCTGATTTATTCGATATCGTAGAGACGCGATTAATCGCGTCTCTACCTGGCGTTTCTATTCTATCCTGGTTTATGTTTTTGTATTTCAGATCGTTCGGATTGTTTATTTGTATTATCCCATGAATATGATTCGGCATTACCACAAATTCATCCAACAACACAAACGGAAAATGTTTTGGTATGGTTTTCCAATATTTATCAGCAATTTCACCCACTTCCGATAGATTCATTTGTCCTTTAACAATTTCACCGAAATAACATTCCCTGTTTTTGGTACAAACCGTAACATAATACGCTGCATTCCAGGCGTAATCCCAATTTTGTAAACGTGCCGATTCAATGCGGTATTTATTTCAAAATTTGGTTGTCAAATTTTACCTGGTTAACCTATATTACTCACAACTCATCATTCATAATTCATCATCCATGAATCTGTTCGCTAATCTTTCCAAACCGTCTTTCCCGTCGCTGGTAATCGAGTATTGCCGTATAGAGGTCCTCTTTTGTATAGTCGGGCCAGAGCTTTTCTGTGAAATAGAGTTCCGCATAAGCAATTTGCCACAGGAGGAAATTACTGACCCGGTACTCGCCGCTGGTACGGATCAGCAGTTCCGGATCCGGTATATCCTTTGTTGTAAGGTAATTGCTGAACAGCGTACTGTTCAGCTCGTCCGGATTCAGGATCCCTGCGTTAACCTCACCGGCGATTCTCCTCACCGCATTGAGGATCTCCCACCGGGAGCTGTAGCTCAATGCAAGGATCAGTGACATGCCGGTATTGCCGGCTGTCCGGTTAATGATCTCTTTCAGTTTTTTACAGACGTTTTCCGGCATTCTCTCGAAATCGCCGATAGCTAATAAACGGATGTTGTTTTCCGTTAGTGTTTTGGTTTCCGAATTAATAGTGGAAACCAGCAGGGACATCAGGGCACTGATCTCATCCTTTGGCCTTTCCCAGTTCTCGGTTGAAAAGGCATAGAGGGTGAGGTATTTGATCCCCAGTTCGGCTGCTGCTTCGGTCGTTTGTCTCACAGCCGTCACGGCGTGTTTATGTCCATAGATCCGTTTCTTCCCTTGCTGCTTAGCCCACCGTCCGTTACCATCCATGATTATTGCGATGTGACCTGGAAGCTTATCGGGATCTATTTTTTCTTTCAGCGACATGTTCTTATCTCCTTCTTCTTCTTTTTTTCTGTGCCTTTACCGGATCAATGTCCCAGTATGTGGGGCAATCCTCCCTGTATTCGAAGATCTTGTACGTGACGAACAGTCCCGCGACGGAGTACCAGTCGTAATTATGAAAGATCCCCTTGAGTTCCGGATCGCTCCAGTTCTCCAGTCCGTCGATGTTGTCGTAAAATGTTTTCCTGAATCCCCATTCCAACCCCGCGCTGAGCCGTTTTGCCAGGTTGACCTTAAATCCCACGCCAAAGGGGATGGTCAGTTCATAGGTAAAGGCTGTTGAGGTACTAATAAAGCCAACGCCGATGCCGCCGGCGACGTAGGTTGAGTATTCAAACCGTTTACCGATGGTGCTGTATGGCAGGAAATTGAACTCGAACTGTAGTGCTGCGTCCAGGACCGAAGCGGAGAAATTTGCCGCCCTCCGGCTTTGAAAAAGGTTATCGAAATCGAGGTCATCCCCTTTCAGTCCACCGTAATAAAAGCTCCCCCGGATTGAGTAGCGGGGGTTCAGGTTATAGCGGAACAATCCCCCGAGGGCAAGGGAGGGTGAATAGAACTGTTTTGCCGGGTTGATATCACCCAGGTAGTAGGTGGTACCGGCAAACACCCCTATATCCGCCTTTCTCTGTGCTTGTCCCGCTAAACAAATGAACATGGAACAGACAATAATAACAACTTGTTTCATTCCGTTACGACAATGCGAGGAGATCCTTATCTGAAAACAGGCCATCCTGTCTTGGATGTTCTCATCTTATACACTAAATTGATTACAGCGAAGTAGTAAACATCGTTTGACTCAGAATAAGACGAGCTATAACCGTCCAGATAATCGGTTGTGGTCAGTCTGCCTCCCAGTTCGAACCCGATGGACCAGTTTGTGTTCAGTCCATATTTCAATCCAACGCCCATCGGTATGACGAGAGTGGCTTTATTGTAATCGAGATCAAAGTTTTCTAAATTTTCCTTGGCTTTCGGCCAGAAAAATCCTCCCCCGACACCTAAAAACACGTAGGACGAGATGCTCGCCCTGAACTCTTTCACCCCTTTCCCCTTCATCATGAGATAACTCTGTGCCTCTTTCTCCTTCAGGAAAGCATATTCGACCTGCAGGGATGGTTCAAAGATGGTAGCAGAAAATTTCAAATTCCTGGCATCGTTCTGTTTTCCTTCATCCGATCCGGAAAGAAAACCGACGATCAGGTTCAGTTTGACAGCCATTACTTCAAACACTTTGTACCGGGCTCCCAGGTAAATGCTGGGCCGGGTAGATTTGATGCTGAAATCTTTAAGACCCAGCGCATTTTCCCCCTTTGAATAACCACCGATATCCCCGAAATAATTGGATGTACCGATCCCCACAATCGCTTCATACCGCTTCATCTTCCAGACCTGAGCCCGGGAGTTAGCGGGATAAAGCAGTGAAATGATCAGTATAAGATATGCTATCCGTTTCATGAGTTAAGGCGTTGTTTACTACAAATGTAATAAATTCTCAAATATAACTTCACTGGTTTACATATTAACTGATTCATTGATAAAATATTGTTAAAAAAACTTAAAAAGGGAAGTGAGTTCAGTGTACAGAGTTTAGGGTATAGAGTAGTGAGAAGTGAGTAGTGCCTGCCTGACGGCAGTCAGGAGTAGTGAGTAGTGAGAAGTGAGTGATGAGTGATGAGTCCCGCCTACGCCAAGGCTACGGCGGGCGAGGGAGGGATTGCGGATTGCGGATTGCGGATTTAAAAAATTGGAGTATCCAAAAACTGAAAGAAGTAGTGAGTCCCGCCTACTCCGCCAGGCGGATACGTCGTGCAAAGGAGACTGAGTAACGAAGAGAGGGGGAGGCTGTGAAACGGCAAGCTGCAGAGACAAGGCAGTGCCTTGTCTAATACAAACCGATAAGGTATCGAAATTCACGCAATGTAGAGACGCCATGCATGGCGTCTTAAAGGTATCACCCCCAACGGCCTGCCTGCTGCATAAGTTAACCCGAATTATTCATGCATTCAGCATGAATTTGACTTTTCGTCAGCCATAAATGGCGAAAAATTCAAAGAATTTTTCGGGTTAATAGGTTGAGCAGTTGCCTATTTAATCTCAAATGTTGTTCCGCTGTTAAACAGGTCTTCCATCGTTTTGATATTCGATTTGGCCTGGACTTTTTTGATCTGTTCAGCGACACTTGTTTCGTAGGTAGGGGCCTGCACATTTCGGATAACACCCAGGGCAACCGGGTAGTTGGGGTGTCTCATGTTGGCAAGCATCATGTGGATACCGGGATTGTTTTCGTTGGAACGGTGTACCAGGATATCCTCTTCCTTCACACCATTTTGGCCGATATTAACTATTTTCAGTTTTACTCCATCCAGAATGATCCCCTTATCCCGGTTTTTACCAAAAATCATCGGTTCACCGTGTTTCAGGATCAACTGACGATCATCCTTAAACTCCTTATCGGTTATCTCTGCATGGGTTTTATCGTTATAGATAACGCAGTTCTGAAGGACCTCGACCACGGATGTCCCGTCATGCTTACCGGCTTGAATCAATATTTCCGTGGTAAGTTTCACGTTGTTATCCACCGAGCGGGCAAAAAACTTTCCCTGGGAACCAATCACCAGTTCTGCCGGATGGAAGGGTGATTCCACTGTACCATACGGAGATGTATAGGTATGGGCTCCTTTTTTGGAGGTGGGGGAATACTGCCCTTTGGTCAGGCCGTATATCTCATTGTTGAAGATGATGATATTGAGCCCCATATTTCTTCTGATGGTATGGATAAAATGATTCCCTCCAATAGCAAGGGCATCTCCATCTCCTGTCATGATCCAGACGCTGAGGTTTGGGTTGGTTACCTTGGTGCCGGATGATATGGCTGCAGCCCGTCCATGGATGCCATGGATGCCATAGGTATCCATATAATAGGGGAACCGGGCGGAGCAACCGATGCCTGATATAAAGACAAAGTCCTCCTTCTTTATTCCGAGTTCAGGAAGTGCTTTCTGGACAGCAGCCAGTATCGCGTGATTGCCGCATCCGGCACACCACCGTATCTGCTGGTCACTTTTCAGATCCTGTGCTGTGAGTTTTGCTTGGTTTTCAGCCATGGCTATTTCTCCTCTATAACATTTATGAACTTTTCTTTTAATTCTTCTACCGTAAAGGGCAGTCCCTGTATTTTATTGAACTGCAGGTACCGGAAATCCTGGTAATTAAACCGCAGGTAGTTGGCAAATTGTCCCAGGTTATTTTCACATACGATAATTTTTTTGAATTTGCCAAACACGTCAGCCACGTTTTTCGGAAGGGGTCTGATGTAGGAAAACTGTGCAAGTCCGATTTTGAATTTTTCCTGCAGCACTTCCCTGACGGCTGTAAGCAGGTGTCCGTATGTCCCACCCCAGCCAACGACCAGGAGATCTCCGGTTTGTTCCCCGAAAACCTCAAGGTCCGGGACATCTTTCACGATGCGGTTAATTTTTTCTTCCCTCATTTCAACCATTTTCTGGTGGTTGAGCGGATCATGAGAGACGCTGCCTGTTATGGCATCCTTCTCCAATCCGCCAATCCGGTGTTCCAGCCCTTTTGTCCCGGGTATTGCCCATGGTCGCACCAGTGTTTCAGGGTCACGTTCAAAGGGTTTCCAGTCTTTCACCGCTTTGAACACCCGGGGAGGATGAATTTCCGGAAGATCCTCCATACTGATGATTCTCCAGGGTTCGGATCCATTACCCAGGTATCCTTCGGTAAGGAGGATTACGGGGGTCATGTGTTCAAGTGCGATCTTCGCAGCATAAAAAGCATAATAAAAGCAATTCGACGGCGTGGTTGCTGCCAGCACGGGCAGCGGGCATTCACCATTCCGTCCATAGAGTGCCTGCCAGAGATCAGATTGTTCCGATTTGGTTGGAAGACCCGTTGACGGACCGCCTCGCTGAACATCCACGACCACAAGGGGTATTTCGATCATAACAGCGAGCCCGAGTGCTTCCGATTTCAGTGCCAATCCCGGGCCGGAGGTGTTGCAAACTCCCAGGGCACCGGCAAAACTGGCACCAATGGATGCACATACAGCGGCTATTTCATCTTCAGCCTGAAAAGATTTTACACCGAGATCTTTTCGCGCGGAGAGCTCTTCCAGGACTTGGGTAGCCGGTGTAATGGGGTACGATCCGATGAACAGATCCAGATTTGCTCTTTTTGCAGCTGCAAGCAACCCCCATGCAGAAGCCTTGTTCCCATTCAGTTTGGTGTACCGTCCCTTTTGGATCTCAGCCGGAGGCACCTTATAAACATTGGTAAGCACCTCGGTCGTCTCGGCATAATAATACCCGGCTTGCAAAACCCTGGTATTTGCTTCCACGACCAGCGGATTTTTTTTGAACTTCTCCTTGAAAAAATTATCCGTATATTCCAATGATTGATCAAGTATCCAGTAGACTATACCCAGAGTGAACATGTTTCTGGTCCTGAGTATACTTTTTGTATCCAATCCCACTTCCTTCAGTGTTTCCCTGACCAGGGAGGCGATGGGTGGATCCACTAACGTAAAACCGTTCAGATCATTGTTATTCAACGGGTTCTCCGTGTAACCGGCTTTTTCCAACGATTTCTCATCGAAATTATCCCTGTCAACGATGATGATCGCGCCAGGTTTGACCCACATCAGGTTTGCCTTCAGAGCGGCAGGGTTCATGGCAACAAGTATGTCGGCATAATCGCCGGGGGTGTTCACCAGAGCATGGCCAATGTTCGCGTTAAATCCGGAAATACCACCAATGGTACCGGCGGGTGCCCTCACCTCTGACGGGTAGTCGGGAAAGGTTGAAAGGTCATTTCCAAACAATGCTGCCGTATCGGAAAAGAGGGTGCCGATTAACTGCATGCCATCGCCGGAATCACCTGAAAAGCGAATTGCAATTCGCTCACTTTCAATAACCTGTAGATTTTTACTCATGATTTTTTTAGAGTCTGTCAGTTACTTGCTGAAAAAAGTAAGGATAAAGCGAATGCATATAAAAACTCTTCTGTTTTCATATGCATTAAATATTCTATCAGAGCTAACGATCAGTGGTTCGATAACAAACGTATGATATTACAAAATTAGTATTTTAATCGTTGAGCAAACCATATAAAAACATATTTTTCAACACACGGTTGTTAGAAACGATGGAAATTCAATGTTTGCCATAGGCGTGCATATGACACAACGTTCAACATTTGCAATTATTCATATCCTAAAGACAATCGTACCTTCCGTAAGCATTATTAATAAAGAAAGTTATTGTGTTAGTAGGTTATTAAGTTATTGAGTACATTGATGTTAGTCTTTAGCTTTAAGGTATTTTAGGCAATTCAGACATTCAAGACATTTTGCCGTAGGTTACAAGGAACGCGAGCCCCTGGCATTCGCATAGCGATCCACCATGGGTATGGCTATGCCACCTTATGGGAAAATGCCAGGGTAATTTATTGAACTATAACTATATATATGTTACCCCGGCATTTCCGGAAGGGATCACTATGTGACATGCCGGGGATTAGGTAATGCCTGAACAATCGCCGGAACTGCAATGTTGTTTGAAAAACCATACCTTTCATTTCGTTTACAGCCACTAAAGTGACTCCTGCCTGTCCTCCTTCGGCGGGTGAACCGGCAGGCACGGCCTCTGGAGCGGAAAAGATATTTTCTTATATTTTTACGTGGCGACGAAGGAGTACAAACCTCATGAGCCATATCAAGTGGCGAATAAACCGCCTTCTGCCATAAGTAAACAATAGTAAATAAGAATCTCTGCAGTTCTGCTATTAATCTACTATCTACCAACCTTCACTTCAATACCTGATTCTCCAAAATCGCATTTCAGTATATTAGCAGACACCCATATCGTCCGTCAGGACGAAATAGTGGCCTTTAAAAATTTTATCTGCAAAACAAGGCGAAGAAAATTCTGGGAGGGGCATGGCCATCTTACCCTGTGAAATATCTTTAAACATTGAACGAATTGATTGGATGAAACATTATTTCACGGGGCTTGCCCAGTGAAATAGCGGCAAAGTCGCTCCTATTCTGAAGCATTTCACAGGGCAGGTCATCCCAGCAACCTTGTCTGAGAGGGTGTATCATGAATTCTTCATAAAACAGAACCACTGAAAACATGAAATTTGCACCTTCATTTATATAGAAATACCAAAGGTCACATAGAAATATGAACCATCCAATTTGCATTTATTGATTTGTGCACTCACTTTGCTACTTCGCAGTCAAACTTCTTTATGATACAGCCGCAAGTTTGGTTGCGCTGCTTTTCGAGCTGTAGTTTTGACATGAAATTTTTAGCAGCCTTGATTTTTTGCTTACTTTTTCATCAAGGAAAAAGTAAGAGCCCGCCCGGCTTGAGGGCATTTGAAAAATATAGTTTTGCTTATAACCAATGATTACTGAGGCACAATAACATTTTGTATAATCCCTACCACCATCCGGTTCACCGTTCGCCGCCATGCGAACGGGTTACTTTGTTACTCACGAAATTGTTTATTTTCAAAGGAGTTCGTGATCCCTTCGGGATTCCCTTGTCCCGAATTTCTTAGAAGCTATGCTTCTGTAGAAATTCGAGGATCCTCGAATTGATTTCAAAATCAAGATTTTGATCAATTCGGGAATGAAGAAAGTAACCAAAGAAATCGCCGCTGCCGAAAAATTAGCTAAAATCAGCTTATTCCACTGTTGCGCATGTAAACTCGCCCCGAAAAAATAGGTCGGGTCTCAGACAAACATGCTCACGACGTTCCATAAGCTGATTTTTATACGCTATTTTTCGAAGGCGGTTTTTTCGCCCTTCGGGCGATTGGGGTTAAGATCTAATTATCTGAAAGGCAATCTTATTCAGCGGGAGCTTTCTTTTGCCATAGGCATTCTCACATAGTGATCCTCCCGTAGGGATTCCTTCGGAGCTAACGGGACTACGGAAGGTTCGTTTCTTTTGATCGTTCAAAAGGAATGAATAATTTAAAAATATCTTTGTGGAAGGAGGTAATTCTTCACGTAGTCATGTATTCCCTGTTCAAGGGGAGTAAATTTTTTTATATACCCGATGCTCCGTAGTTTACCCATTTTTGCCTCGGTGAAATACTGGTATTTATCCCGGATATCCTCCGGTGTATCGATGTATTCTATCTTTTGCGGCAGGTTCATTGCATCTATGGTATACCGGACCAGGTCGTTGAAGGTGCGGGCATGTCCTGTTCCCAGGTTGTAGATCCCGGAATTTTTCCGATGGTTCATAAGAAACGTCATGGCATCTGTAACATCGTGAACAGATATAAAATCCCTGAGCTGTTCCCCTTCTTTATAGCCGGGATTGTGTGACCGGAAGAGCTTCATCCTGCCGGTATCCCGGATCTGGTTGAATGCATGAAAAATGACGGAAGCCATTCTCCCTTTATGAAATTCGTTTGGGCCGTATACGTTGAAGAGTTTTAATCCCGCCCAGAAATAGGGTTTTCTCTCCTGTGTAAGCGCCCATCGGTCAAAGTCGTTTTTCGATTCTCCGTATGGATTGAGGGGTTTCAGCAGACCGATCCGTTCATGGTCATCATCATATCCATGTTCCCCTGATCCGTAGGTGGCAGCTGATGATGCATAGACCAGGGGTATGCCAAATTCCACACACCGGTTCCACACCTGTTTTGAATACCCAAGATTCAGCTCATCAAAGATCGTAACATCGAATTCAGTAGTATCTGTGCGTGCTCCAAGGTGGAAAATAAATTGTATAAACCGGTGATTTTCCGGGATCCATTGAATAAAACTGGACCGGTCAACCGTTGCCGTGAAGGTTTTGTTGTTGTAATTGTTTTCCTTTCCCGGTTTGCTGAAATCATCCACAAGGACAATGTCTTTGAATCCAAGCCGGTTCAGTTGTCCGACCAGGCAACTGCCAATAAAACCTGCCGCACCGGTAACGATTATCATCGATTTTTTTCTGTACGTGTCGCCAGTATAGATAGCAATGATGATCCGTAGGATCACACGTCATTTCAATAACTGCCCGAAGATACAAAATGATTTGTTTTTCAGAAAGAAACGTTATTGGGTTATGCCATAGGCCCGCCTGCCAGCCACAGGCAGGGTTTTCGGTTTTTGTTCTAATGGGCGTTTGGAGTGTTCCGGTCCATGAAGTGTTTTCCCAGTGAATAGCAATGCAGTTGGACCGGCGGTTATACGGAACGCAAACCCCTGGCATAAATGCCAGGGTAATTCATTGAACTATAGGGCTACCAACGTGCAACCCCGCCCCGTGAAATAATTCTACCAATTTAACATTCGTATTGGCTAATCTATATTTCACAGGGCCCGCCCTGTGAAATAATTCTTCGCTTTAATATTCCGTCAGGGGCTGCCGCTATTTCACGGGGCCCGTTTTGCAGGTCGTTGTTCGTTATTCGTCAAAAAAAAAATAAAATTGATTAAGAACGACAACACAGGAAAACGTAATGCAAATCATTATACCAACGTAGAGACGCCATGCATGGCGTCTCTACATGCGTGAATTTCCGATGCATTATCGGAATTGTTGTTTGACGTCTGCTTTGTTCCGGTCCATGGGACCATACCGATATGCAAACAATATCATATTGCTTTTCAGTGATTTATGTTATAAATTTATGTTTTTAATAAGGTAACCAGAATGAATTATAACAGACCGCATATGGAAAAAAAGAAAAACAACGAACAATTTTCCCGACGGGATTTCATCAGGAATGTGGCATTTGGAACGGGAGCAACGTTGCTGCTCACCAATTTTTCCCTCGTCAGGTGGCACGTGGATGAGAAAGGTATACTGAAAGGGATCGTGGTTGATTATGATAAGTGTACCGGTTGCCGCACCTGTGAAACAGCCTGTTCTGCTTCGAACCACAGGGTGTTGATTAATGGGGAAGAAATGGAAGGTTTGGGGAATCCGTGGATGGCGAATATCCGGGTTCATCGTTTCAACCCGGATGTCGATGTGCCCAATGTCTGCCAGATCTGTCCGGATGCTCCCTGTATCGCTGCCTGTCCTGTAGAACCCGACCCGGATACGGGAAGAAGGGCACTTTACCGTGACGAAGAACACCTGACCATCAAATGCGATACGGACCGGTGTATCGGATGTGGCAACTGTGCCATCACCTGTGCAACGGAACGTTCCGGTGTGATCATACCCAATCCGGAAACGGGAAGCCCGGAACGGATGTGTACCCTCTGTTCAGGTGATCCGCACTGCGTGAAGGCCTGTCCCTATGGAGCCCTCTCACTGGTTGAAGTGGATACAAACCGTGAGTTTTTTGGCATGTCCCCAAAGGAGATCGCCAGAGAACTGATGAAGAAGTATTATAAAACCGGAAAAGAGGAGGTGAGCCATGGATAAGTTATACGGATACAGCGGATCAATCCTGGAAGTGAATCTCACTTCAGGCAAGATTGAAAAAGTGCCGGTATCTCCATCCGACGCAAAAAATTTTGTCGGTGGCCGTGGACTTGGAATGAAGATCTTATGGGATAAGGTGAAAGAACCGGGAATGGACCCATTCGCCCCTGAAAATCCGATCATGTTCATGCCCGGTCCGATGACCGGCTATCCCTTTGCCTCCTCCTCCCGTACCTGTGTGGTAACGAAATCACCACGTACATCGCCCGTTCATTCAACCTATAAGCATGCCTCAACGGTCAGTTATGCCAACATGGGCGGCTTTATCGGTCCGGAGATCCGTTTTGCCGGATATGACGGGATTGTGGTGACGGGCAAAGCTTCGAAGCCCGTATATATAAAGATCGAAAACGATGATGTGGAAATTTGTGATGCCTCAGCATTCTGGGGTATGAGAACCGATGAATTCGACATAGAATTTCACGAATCGCTCGGCGATAACCGGTTCCAATCCTGTTATATCGGGCCTGCCGGGGAGAACATGGTCCCGATGGCATGTGTCATGAATACAGCTGCCCGGGCAGCCGGAAGGGGTGGAACAGGAGCCGTGATGGGATCAAAAAACCTGAAGGCGATAGCCGTAAAGGGAACCCGGTTTCCTGAAGTGGCTGACCATAAAAAATACCTTGAATTGCTGGATCTGACACGGAATAAATTCAGGGATGATCCGATGACAGCCTGGTGGCGTTCCAATGGAACTGCCGGAGCATTGACCATGATCAGTGAGGCAAGCCGTGAGGCGGTTAAGAACTTCAGGGAAGGAACCTTTACCGACGTCAGCCTGATCGGGGCGGAAGCAGCCCGGGCAAAAGCATGGCAGCGGGACTTTGCCTGCTATGCCTGCCCACTGGCCTGTAAAAAAAGCGGGGTCATTCAAAAAGGAATCTATGCCGGACTGGTCCATGACGGACCGGAATATGAAACCGGAACCATGTATGGTTCCAACCTGCTGATAAGTAACCTCGAAGGCCTGTTGAAGGAGATCTATGCCGGGGATGACTATGGAGTGGATATCATCTCTACCGGTAATGCCATCGGATTCCTGATGGAAGCCTATGAGAAAGGGTATATTGATAAAAATTTTGTGGATGGTATTGACCTTACCTGGGGAAATGTACGTGCAGTATTGGATATGCTTCAAAAGATTACCTACCGGGAAGGAGTTGGGGATCTGGCAGGACAGGGCGTTAAGAAGCTGGCGGAAAAGGTCGGCAGGGATTCACACAAGTTTGCCATTCACGTGAAGGGACACGAGCTGGCTGCTCACAATGTTCATGTCAATCCGGGTATGGGTATTTCCTATGTATCGTCCAACCGGGGAGCATGCCATTTAAACGGTGCAAATCCTCAGGAACAGAACAGCACGGCAATGGTTGATTCACTGGGCTTATGCCTCTTTGCAGCAGGCAGTTACGGAGAGAATGGGCTGGAGAACATCATTACTATGATCACAGGACATTCCTATACTACGGAGGAATACATGAAAGCCGGCGAACGGGTCTTTAACCTGGAGAAGATGTTCAACTACCGTGAAGGATTCACCCGGGAGGATGATGTACTGCCCGACCGGTTTTTTGAAGAACCACTCACGATCGGGACAGAGAAAGGAGCTGTGCTCGACCGGAAAGAATTTGAGGAGTTGCTGACAACATACTATACCGACCGCGGCTGGGATCCCATCACCTCCAGACCGACAGATGAGAAACTGGAGAGTTTGGGATTGGAGTTTGCGATGGAGTGAATTAACACCGGGGTTAATTGTTATAAGTTATTCGTTATCAGTTGATAGGGGGAACAACGGTCCATGAAGCGTTTTCCTGCAGAAAAGCAATGCAGACCGGGTTAAGGTGTGTGTTGATATTTCGTTAATCCCTGCCAGCCGCCTTGCCTGCCGGTTTACCTGCGTGCCGTCGCTAAAGGCTATGACCGCCGGAGACCGAAGACATGGCAGGCAGGGTTTCCGGTTTTTCAGGCCAATTGGTCTGTTGACCATTCTACAGAATTGTTCAAAATATAAAAACGGATCTTTTTGATTTATTGGTGTGTTAAAGACAAGGTAGTGCCTTGTCTCTACGGCTGCATCTCACATCCTCTCGTCACTCTGTCTCACAGTCTCCCCCACAGTGAAATATGCTCCTTCCCTGGTGAAATATTTTCGTGCCTCAAATTTCACAGGGCAAGCGTCGCATTTCACGTGGCAAGCTCTCACCACTCACTCACTCACCCACAGTGAAATATGCTCCTTCCCTGGTGAAATATTTTCGTGCCTCAAATTTCACAGGGCAAGCGTCGCATTTCACGTGGCAAGCTCTCACGACTCACTTCTAATACCAATACTCGTACCGCGAACTGCCGCCAACACATTTCCTGCCCACAGTCGCAGTACGAGCGAATTCTTCCTTAGCTTTCGTCACCCTCCTTAATCCTTAATCAATTGCCGTAGGCACGCCTATGGCGCATCCTTCATCCTTCCTTCCTCTCCCTATTCCCCAAACACAAACCGCACCACTTTTTCTATCAGCAGTTCGGGCTGCTCGGCATGGAGCCAGTGTCCTGCGTCGGGAATGGTAGTAACCTCGGCATAGGGAAAAATCTTCTGGATGAATGGAATGTCGGAATCCAGGATGTAGGTCGAGTTGGCACCACGAATAAACAGGACCGGGAAACCGGTGATCTGATTTCCCCGCTCAAATTCCGACGCATTGAGCCCCTCCAGAATACGAACCAGGTCTTTCCGGATCACCTCAATATTAAGCTTCCAGTGGAATGTCCCATTTTTTGATCGTGAAAGGTTTTTGAGCAGGAATTGCCTTACACGCCCGGATTTGATCCGTGAACTCATCTCACGATCTGCCTCATCACGGTTTCGGATCTTCGACAGATCCAAATTTTCCATAGCCCGGATAATAAAGAGATGGTCGGCAGCTTGAACCGATTCTCCGGAATAGCTGAAATAGGATTTTGGTGCGATATCGACAACGATCAGTCCATTGACACGTTCAGGAAAAGAAGTGGCGAAGAACATGATCGTTTTACCACCCATGCTGTGCCCGAGAAGGATGGGTTTTCCAATGGAGTGTTTATCCATAAACTCCAGCAGATCATCCCTCATCAGTTCATAGCTATGATGGTCACTGTGCTGGGATCTCCCATGGTTTCGCTGATCCGGGATAAATACTTCAAACCGTCTCCCGAGTGCCTTGCCAATCGTGACCCAATTGTCGGAGGAGCCATAGAGCCCGTGCACAATAATCAGCGGTGGTCCGGAACCATATTTTCGGAAGAAAAGATCCATGCCAGTTGCAAAAAGTTAAAAATAGAATTTTTGGTATTCAATTACCCGGTGTGTTCATCCCCTCAACTCATGCAAATACATCTGGATGGTATTTTCCAGTCCAAAATAGAGGGCGTCGGAGATGAGGGCATGGCCGATGGATACCTCTTTGATATGGGGTACATTCTGCACAAAGTACCGGAGGTTATCGAGGTTGAGGTCGTGCCCGGCATTCAGATCCAGTCCGATATCATGTGCCAGCCTGGCAGCATCGGTAAAGGGTTTAACGGCTTTCTCCCTGCCGGCATGGTATCCGGCGGCGTATGGCTCGGTATACAACTCAACCCGGTCGGTCCCGGTCTCTGCAGCTTGCTTGATGAATTCGGGAGAGGTGTCAATGAAGAGGGAAGTACGGATATCGTGAGCCTTGAACTCAGCGATCACCTCTTTCAGGAAGGACAGGTTATTAACGGTATCCCACCCGGCATTTGAGGTCAGGGCATCGGGCGGATCAGGCACCAGTGTGACCTGGTGAGGCAGTATCTCCAGCACCAGGTCAATGAATTTTTTTGTGGGATATCCTTCGATGTTGAATTCAGTGGTGATCACCGGTTTGATATCGCGCACATCCTGGTATCGGATGTGCCTTTCGTCCGGTCTTGGATGGACCGTTATGCCCTGTGCACCATAGTCCTGACAGTTGACAGCCGCTTCCACAACATTTGGAATATCACCTCCCCGGGCATTGCGGAGTGTGGCAATCTTGTTTATGTTGACACTGAGTCGGGTGGTACTCATTACTGCTACTGTTTATCGAAATAGTTATGAATTATATGTTTCCTTTCCCTGGTTCTTCAAATTATTGAAAGTTGTGAGTAGTGAGCCCCGCCTTCGCCACCACCTTCGTCAAGACTACGGCTGTCAAAGAAGGCTTCGGCGGGCGAAGAGTGAGCTGTGGACCACGGCCCGTATGCTACTAACCGTGTGTCACTAAATCTCCAGGTCACACCACAAATATTATTTACCAAGTTTTCAAATAATTCCTATAATGTATTGGTTTCAATTTTTTGTACTTTTATGCAAAATTAACCTAATTTTTCAAGAAGGCTTATACAGATGCTGGCAAAAGATCTATTATCCGAAGTTGTCCCTTCGCTGAAAACCTCCGATACCGGGTTGCAGGCATTGAGCTGGATGGAGATCTTCCGGATCTCACACCTGCCCATCGTGAACAACAAGGAGTTTCTGGGACTCATCTCTGATACCGATATTTATGATCTGAATATGGCAGATGAACCGATTGGCAACCATAACCTCTCACTTTTTAGCCCCTATGTGACAAGTGATCAGCACATTTTCGAGGTGATTGAACTGGTTTCGCGCCTGAAACTGACGATCGTACCTGTTCTGAACCAGGAAAAGCATTACCTGGGACTGATCACCATGAATGATCTGATACAACGTTTTGCCAACCTTGCCGGGCTAAAAGATCCCGGGGGGATCATCGTGCTGGAACTGCATCAGAAAAACTATGCCCTTTCACAGATTGCCCAGATTGTGGAGGGGAATGATGCCAAGATACTGGGACTTTACCTCAGCTCATCCGACGAATCGATGAAGATGGAGCTGACCCTAAAAATCAACCGGACCGATCTGTCAGCCATTATCCAGACCTTCAACCGGTTTAACTATACCATTAAAGCATCATACCATGAGGATGAGGATATGGACAGTTTTTATTCGAGCCGGTATGAATCGTTTATGCGGTATCTGAATATATAATTATGAGAATTGTCATTTACGGAAAAACCTTTGAGGAAAATTTTCATGACTGCAGTAAGGACCTGTTCAGGAAACTGCAGGAATATAACGTTGACCTCTACCTTTACCATCCGTTTTACGATTTCCTCAGGGATGAGGTGAACCAGAAACCCGAGGTTGCCGGGCTGTTTACCGAATATTCGGAACTCCCTGACGGCATTGACTATTTTTTCAGTATCGGCGGGGATGGCACCTTCCTGGAGACCATCACCTACGTAAGGGATTCAAAAGTCCCGGTTGTCGGCATCAATAGCGGAAGGCTGGGGTTTCTGGCAAACATCTCGAAGGAGGAGCTCTCCGAATCGCTGGATGATATATTTGCCGGCAATTACAGCCTGGAGGAGAGGGCACTGCTGGAATTTGAATCGCCAGGCAAACCGTTTGGTGATTTCAATTTTGCGTTGAATGAGGTAACGATCCAGAAGATCGATGCGACGATGATCACCATTCATACCTTTGTGAATGATGAGCTGCTGAACGCTTACTGGGCTGACGGTCTGATCATATCCACCCCCACGGGTTCCACCGCCTACTCCATGAGTGTTGGTGGTCCGATCGTGATCCCGGATTCCCATAACTTTATCATCTCACCCATTGCTCCGCACAATTTAACCGTAAGACCGGTAGTTATTCCCGACAAGAATGAGCTCCGGTTGAAAGTCAATGGACGGACCCGTAAATTTCTTGCCACCCTTGATTTTCGTTCAGTCGAACTGGAAAGTTCTACAGAGATTGTGGTGAGACGTGCCGGTTTCAAGATTTTGGTTTTGAAACTCAAACATCATAACTACTACTCCACCCTCCGCTCGAAGCTGATGTGGGGAGCGGATAAGAGGAACTAGATGAATGTCGAATCTCGAATGTCGAATGTCGAATAATGAATGTCGTACCTGTTCTGACCAACAAAATTGCGTCAGAATTGGGGTTAAAATTGGCATGGGACCAATGTTTCATATGGTTTCAAATTGGAAAAAAATAAAATCCAGGGTGTTGAGGGTATTTTCAACGTAGAGACGTAAGATCTTACGTCTCTACATGGCGTGCATTTCCGATGCATTATCGGAATTTGTTTGTTTAACGCCTTTTTCGTTCCGGTCTATGCAGCGTTTTCCAGATAAATAGCAGTGCAGTTGGACCGCTTTTTGGGTGGCCACGCAAAACCCCGGTTTTCATTTATTGTCTTCCTGCACGTGTAAGATGGTTTCAGTGTAGGGGTTGTCTCACCTCGTCTCTCCTTGAAACCCATTCAGGATTAACTCATTCAACGGCCTTTTTGGAACATGGTGGACCTGCTGATCATCACGCCAGTACCGAATATCTTTCTCTTTTGCTTCTTCCAGTACCACCTTTTCCTTTGGTTTACCCAGAGCAAGAACAAGCAGAATTTCGAACTGTTTGCTTAATCCCAGAATTTTTCCCAGCGCTTTCTTTTTGATTGAACCAATGATACAACCACCCAGTTCCTTTTCTGTGGCTCCCAGCAGGATACTTTGAGCCGCAATACCATGATCGCAGTAAAATTTCCCGGAAACCTGCCAGTCACCCAGAATAATGATGTATGCTGAGGGCCTTTCTCCAGGCTCCGGTCCATCCCAATTTTTCAGATAACCGGCCCATGCAAGGGTTGGAAAGATCTGTTCATTCTTCTCCCTGCTTGTTGATAAGATGTATTTGAGGGATTGTTCGTTGCCTGCAGAAGCAGAATTCCGCGCCAGATCAACCAACTCCTCCAGTATGCTCATCTCCACCGGAACATCTTCATAAAATCTCCTGTAACTGCGATTCTGTAAAATTAAATTTCGGATCATGGGCTTGACGGTTAAGGGTTATGTTGCATGCAAACAAGCTTTCATTTCAAGTGATCACAGGATTCTAAAGAAGGTATTTCCAGTTCAAAAATTCGTCGCCCGAACTGAAGTCGAGCGACGACAAGATTCTAAAGTACATATTTCATGTCAATTTTAAAAATTCGTCGCCCGAACCTTCGCATAGCGATTCCTTCGGAAGAGTCGAGCGACGAATGGGACGTACGGATTGCATGCGGGTTTAACACAAACATGCAGGAATGGCTGGTAAAAAAATCGTTATTCGGTTACGATGCTATCCTGGCCGGGCCCTGTGAAATAATCTTTACCATTTATGTTCCGTGAAATAGAAACAATACGATTAAACGAAATGTAAATCAGTATACCGGTTCAGAGACGCGATTAATCGCGTCTCTACATGCGTGAAATTCCGTTAAATTATCGGGATTGTTGTTTGACGTCTGGCATCTAACGTTCCCTGGACCGCATAACTCCAAACTCATAATAGAAATAAACCGAGAGCCGAGAACTGTCCCGCTCCATCGGAGTCCCTTCGGGGAAGGGATGTGCCAAAGGCATTTTCCGCAGGAGGATGCCTGCCCGTCCCTGACTGCCGTCAGGCAGGCGGCAGGCGGGCCTTCGGCGAACGTTGATCATTCCGTGATTGACTGAACATTCTTAGTCGGAATGGATTCCAGTCCCTTAAATTTCAGGATAATTTGTGCGACACACAGGACATCCTGTTCACAATAGGAACCAATTTTCTGCAGGTTTTTTTCTTCCCAGTAGACAGCTGAAACCATGCTGCCATTCATTTCTTCTTTGGGTGTTTCAATGCCGAATAGTTCAGCAAGCAGGTCGAGGGAAACGGCATGCCGGTAATCTCCGAATTTCCAGAGATCCATTGTATCGATGAACCTGGAGTCCCATGGTTTCTTTCCGGCCGTATCCAGAATATCCGGCAATTCAATGCCATGAATCACCATCCTTCTCGCGATAAACGGAAAGTCGAAATTTATCCCGTTGTGCGCGCACAGGAGGATCTCTTTCCGGTTTAGATAATTCCTGAGCATTTCTGAAAAATCTGACAACAGTTTCTTTTCATCGTCACCAAAAAAGGATTTGACCCTGAAGTAATTCTCTTTTTTAACACAATTGATAATACCGACCGAGATACAGATTATTTTTCCGAATTCTGCATATAGTCCGGCTCTATGATAGACATCGGAAGGGGATTCATTTTCTTTTCTGAATGAGGCAGATCTCTTTTCCCAGAACTCTTTAAAATGAGAAGGCAGGGAATTAAAATCGGGCTCAGCCGGGACAGTCTCGATGTCCAGGAAAAGTATATCAAAGATACTGATCTGTTTAAGCATGGGCTAAAGGGTTATGTTTATTGTCAAATTCGCAACCCGAACTGAAGTCGAGTTGCGAAGGATTGGGATCAGTACGTTAAATTGTCCGTGTGTTTGTTCAGGTTTTTCTCAATAATGGATACAAGGATATTGATTGCCACTTCATTATTACCGCCCTGCGGTATAATTATATCGGCATATCTTTTCGTTGGTTCAATGAATTGCAAATGCATGGGTTTCACCGTTTTTTCGTACCGGTCCAGTATCACATCGACTGATCTTCCCCGTTCAATGATATCCCTGCTGATCACCCTGCTCAGTCTGTCGTCGGCATCGGCATCGACAAAAACCTTGATATTCATAAGGTTTCGTACTTCCAGGTTGGCGAGTATAAGTATTCCCTCGATAATGACGACATGTTTCGGTTCCACCCGGATGGTTTCCTTTGCCCGTGTACAGGTAAGGTAGGAGTAGATGGGTTGTTCGATCGCAACGCCCAACTTCAGTTTCCGGATATGATCTGCCAGCAGTTCAAATTCCAGGGATTCAGGGTGGTCAAAATTCATCTCCTGCCTTTTCTTCAAAGGCAAATGGCTGTTATCTTTGTAATAGGAGTCCTGCGGGATGATGGCAACTTCTCCTTCGGGGAGTTTTTCTGTGATTTTTGTTACCACTGTTGTTTTTCCGGAACCAGTTCCACCCGCAATTCCAACAATTAACATAATTTTTATTAATTTTAGTTTTTGTTGACCGGTAATTTTTTACCAAATTACTAATTAAATCAACTTCAAAAAAATGATACATCACATTGTGCTCTTTAAGATTACCGAATTTGATGATGAGTTGGATAAGCAGAAAAAAATTGAGGAATTGAAATCGATTTTCGAAAAGCAGTCGATAAAAATTTCTGCCATTAAGTCGTATGAAGTAGGGGCCAATATTAACACCTCGGATTGTGCATACGATGTAGCAATTAACTCCACCTTCAAATCAATGGATGATCTGAAAGCATACATTTTACATCCTGATCATCAATATGCTATTGAAAAGGCAAGCAATATTCCAAAGATCAAGGTGATAGTGGATTATGAGGTACCCAGGACCAGTAAATCATCCTTTAACACCGGGAAAAAAGAGAAGGTATCATGACCCAACTCTACCCATTAAAGTTCCAACCCATTCTGAAGGAGAAGATATGGGGTGGAAATAAATTGCACACGATTCTGGGTAAGGGGACCCCGGGGGATACCCATTGTGGGGAGAGCTGGGAAATTTCAGGAGTTCAGGATAATTTATCGGTTGCATCAAACGGTTTTCTGAAGGGGAATAACCTGGAGGAGATCATTGAGGTCTATATGGGCGAGCTGGTTGGGGATCAGGTGTATGAAAAGTTCGGGTTTGAATTTCCCATGCTGATCAAATTTATCGATGCCAGTGATGTATTATCGATTCAGGTTCACCCTGACGATACGCTGGCGAAAGAGAGACACAATGCGTATGGAAAAACCGAAATGTGGTATATCATCCAGGCTGATCAGGGTTCAAAGATCATAACGGGATTCAACCGGAAAATCAACAGACAGATTTACCAGGAGAACCTCCTCAATAAAACATTGCCGGACATATTGAATTTTGAAGATGCCCTTCCTGGCGATGTGTTTTTCATCCCTGCGGGAAGAGTACATGCCATCGGCGCGGGGATCCTGCTCACCGAGATTCAGCAGACTTCTGATATAACCTACCGGATCTATGACTGGGACCGGGTGGATAAAAACGGAAAAGGCAGGGAGCTGCATACCGATCTGGCACTTGACGCCATCGATTACAACCACTATAAAAACTACAAAACTCCATATGAAGTTCTGCTGAACAGGTCATCTCAGGTCATCGATTGCGACTATTTCAGCACCAACTTCCTGAAGATTGATCAGCCGGTTGGAAAGGATTTTAACTACATTGATTCCTTTGTGATTTACATCTGTCTTTCCGGCTCGTTCCTAATTGAATATGAGGGGAAGAGTGAGCCGGTTCATACGGGAGAGTCCGTTCTCATACCGGCTGTGCTGAAAAATTTCTTTCTCAAACCCGAAGGGGATAGTGAGATGTTAGAAGTTTTTATTAAAAATCGAGCCGTTTGATCACCCTGGCAAACGGGAATAATCCTAACTTTGTTCAAGCGAGTTGTTTGTGATTAAACGGAGTTTTGAATGCTATATACAAATATGAAAAAAGTTATCGGGTTGCAGATAATTCTGTATGGTATTGTTTACCTGGTCCTTATCCAGGGTTGTAATCCCTCTTCACAGGATGTTCGTGCCGTAACGGGAACGGAACTTGCCGATACCCTGAAAGATGATGCTGGTTTTACGGGCGTGTATAAAAGTTACCATCCGGACGGCTATTTATACTCTGAGGTGAGTTATAAGGATGGAAAAAAGGATGGCATTTCCAGGAGGTTTTATTCCGACGGTAAGGTTCATTCGATCATCGAATACAGGGAGGGAAAAAAGGCAGGAACATCAACATGGTTATATACCAGTGGTGAAGTATATCGTGAGACACCCTATACTGATGGAAAGGTAGACGGCATACAGAAAAAGTACTATCGTGATGGCACGGTTCAGGCTGAAATTCCCTATTCACATGGTAACCGGAAAGTTGGTCTCAAAGAATACAATGAACGGGGCACACAGCTGACATCTTATCCTGAGATCCGGATCAGCACCATCGACCGGATTGAGACACACGGAAGGTATACCCTGGAACTCACTTTATCGAACAACAGCAAGAATGTGAAGTTTTACTATGATGCGGTTAAGGACAGTATATTCATTCCCGGCGGGAAACAATTCATTTTGACTGACACAGGAGTTGGCATGGTGGAATTTGTTTACCGGGAAAACGGTAGTTATCCGCAGTATGTCAACCTGGTTGCAGTGTACCGAACGCGAAATAGCAATTCAAAAATTCTGCAAAAGAGTTTTCGCTTGCCTTCCGATCACCTGGTTTACTGAAATGGAAAAAACGTTAAAGCCACGCCTGCGGGTAAAATGATCCGATGCACGGCGACACTTGAGGAAATTTCGGGGAACCGGCTCCAATTCCGGGTTGAGGCTCACGCAGGAAAAGAGTTGATCGGTTTTGGAAAACATACAAGGTACGTTATTGATGTGAACCGTTTTATGAGTAAATTTTCCAACTAGCACGGATTGCTGCTATCCATCTTATGATGATCGTTAAAGAAGCGACATTCATTGTATCGAGCACGAAGGTTGAACGTTGCCCGAAACCTTCCCTACCCGAATATGCTTTCATCGGACGTTCAAACGTCGGCAAATCTTCCCTGATCAATTTACTGACCAATCGCAAAGGACTGGCTAAGATCTCAAAGACTCCCGGGAAGACACAATTGATCAATCATTTTCTGATCAATAATGAATGGTATCTGGTTGATCTTCCCGGTTATGGATTTGCCAATGTACCTGTTGGCAAAAAAAAGGTGTGGGATCGGGTGATCAGGGATTATATCCTGAAACGGTCCAATCTCATCTGTCTGTTTGTCCTGATTGATTCGAGGCATGATCCTCAACAAAATGATCTGAGATTCATGCAATTTCTTGGAAAGCACCGGGTTCCTTTTTCGCTTATTTTCACCAAAACCGATAAGTTATCGGAAGGTGAGCTTCAACGAAACCTGGAGTACTACAAAACAAGCATGCTGAAGTCGTGGGAGTCGTTGCCCCCCATTTTCCAGGTTTCAACTGTAAGAAGGAGGGGAAGAGACGAGGTCCTGGATTACATTGATGAAATGAATCGAGGGTTAATGCTTAAAAAGTAAATGCTTATACCCTCAATAACCAATTATATTTATAATTTTGTTCAGCGCGAAAACAAAACCGTATCAACCCAAAAATTCATGATGTTATGACCGTAAAAGCCCCTTTAAAGTTTTTTGCCGGGAGACAATCCAGGTATCTTGCCGAGAAGATCACCGAGCATTTTGGAACCACACTGGGGAAAAGTTCGGTAATGGAATTCAGCGATGGAGAGTTTCAGCCCTCATTTGAGGAGTCAGTCAGGGGATGCAGTGTCTTCATCATCCAGTCGACCTTTCCTCCCACCGATAATGTATTTGAATTGCTTCTTATGATTGATGCTGCGAAGAGAGCATCTGCCTATAAGATTGTCGCCGTCATGCCCTATTTTGGATTTGCCCGTCAGGACCGGAAGGACAAGCCAAGGGTTTCCATCGGAGCCAAATTGATCACCGATCTATTGACTGCAGCTGGTGTTGACAGGGTCATGACGATGGATTTGCATGCTGACCAGATACAGGGATTTTTCAATGTGCCGGTCGACCACATATATGCCTCTTCGCTCTTTGTCCCCTACATCAAGAATCTCAATCTTGAAGACCTGGTCATTGCAGCTCCGGATATGGGTGGAACGAAACGGGCAAATGCCTATTCCCGGTTTTTAAATTGTGAAATGGTGATCTGTTATAAGCAGAGGAAAAAGGCAAATTATGTCGGGGAGGTTACAGTAATAGGGGATGTAAAGGGGAAGAATGTTGTGATCGTGGATGATATGGTTGATACTGCCGGTACGCTTACGATGGTTGCAGAGATGATGATGGAGCAGGGTGCAAAGAGTGTGCGTGCAACGGCTACTCACCCGGTTTTGTCGGGCCCGGCGTACGAATGCATTGAAAATTCTCCCCTTACGGAAGTGTTGGTTACCGATTCAATTCCTATCAGAAAAGAGAGCAGCAAGATTAAGGTTGTCTCCATTGCCGAGGTATTTGCTGATGTAATAAACAAGGTATATAATTATCAGTCGATAAGTTCTAGTTTTATCACATAAAGTTATTATATTTGCAGCCCAAAATTATCAGAGATATGGAAACTTTTGAGATTAACGGGGAGATCAGGAAAGAAGTTGGAAAGAAATTCGCCAAAAAGATAAGGAAAGAGGAGAGGGTCCCCTGTGTACTTTACGGAGGAGAGGAGACGATTCATTTTTCCGCTGAGGAGAAGGAATTTAAAAAGATTGTCTATACACCCAATATATATCTGATTAAGCTCGCCCTTGATGGGAAGAAGTACAATGCTCTCCTGAAAGACATCCAGTTTCATCCTGTAACAGACAGTATACTTCATCTGGATTTCATCGAGATTTCTGATGAAAAGCCGGTTACCATCACCATGCCGGTGCGGTTAACCGGAGATTCCATTGGCATAAAGAACGGTGGAAAACTGAGATGGAAACGGAGGCAGATGAAGGTACGGGGTTTGCCAAATGATTTTCCGGATTATCTTGATGTTGATATTACCGATCTGGAGATCGGTCAGACCTTAAAAGTTGGTGACCTATCCTATGAGAACCTGGAGGTCATTGATCCTTCCAGGTCCATGGTTGCATCAGTGGTCTCTTCACGGCTTGTTGCCAAGGGTATGGCAGCTGAGATTGAAGAAGAGGTCGCAGCCGAAGTGGAAGAGGAAGTTGAAGAAGGAGCGGTTGAAGAGGGAGCTGAAACAACTGAAGCATCGGCTGAGGGCGAACAAAAAGCCAAACCGGAAGATAAAAAAGAATAGTTTGAAATACCTGATCGTTGGTCTTGGTAACATTGGCGCGGAGTATCAGGATACACGCCACAATATAGGATTTACAATATTGGACGCTCTGTCAGACGCGTCCAATGTTGTTTTTAGGGATAAACGGTATGGATTTGTCGGTGATTTCAAATACAAAGCAAGGATCTTCATTCTCCTGAAACCATCAACCTATGTGAACCTGAGCGGTAAAGCGGTGAACTATTGGTTGAAAAAAGAGAAAATCCCTGTGGAGAGGCTTCTGGTTATTGTCGATGATGTGTCTCTTCCTTTCGGCAAACTAAGGCTTCGGCCCAGGGGAGGAGATGCCGGGCATAACGGATTAATCAGCATTCATCAGGTTCTTGGACATCAGAATTATGCACGGCTCCGGTTTGGTATCGGCCATGCATTCATGCCCAGTCAGCAGGTAAATTACGTCTTAGGTCAATGGTCTCCGGAAGAGAAAAAATTGCTACCCACACAGATCGATCTGGCAATTGACATGATCAAATCATTCGGAATGCTGGGAGTTGAACGAACCATGAATCTATATAATTAACGTTTTTTAGCCACTAATGCCTGCCTGTTCCTGCCTGCCATACCTCCCATGCGGGCGGCAGGCAAGGCGGCAGACAGGCACGAATGATTACAAATAGATATGGGTACAGAAGAAGAAGGTGTGCGGATTGACAAGTGGTTATGGGCTGCCAGGATCTGTAAAACCAGAAGCCAGGCTGCCAATGAGTGCAGAAAGGGTAAGATCCTCATTGATCATATGCCGGTTAAACCTTCGCGGCTCGTCCGGGAGGGCGAGATCATTGTTGTCAGGAGAATGCCTGTGATTTACACCTACCGGATTAAGAAAATGGTAGCGAAAAGGGTATCAGCGAAGCTGGTTGCTGCTTATGTTGAGGACCTTACACCTGAGGAAGAAAAGAACAAACTCCTTCAAAAAAGAACAACAACCCTGTTTATCCGCAAGCGTGGCGAGGGAAGACCAACAAAAAAGGATAGAAGAATTATCGAACGGTATAGGAATTCCGATTAGTACGAATCATCCGACTGACTGACAGATGATCATCTCCACGAAACTGAAAGAATCGAACATTGCCGAATACATCCTCTACATGTGGCAGGTTGAGGACAGCATCAGGGCGTTCGATTTCGATATTGATGAGATTGAACGGAACATCATCCGCAATTATGAACAATCCCGGGAAGTGAAGGGTAACATCCGGCAATGGTATGAGCAGCTGATCCGGATGATCGTACGGGAGGATATCCTGAAGAAGGGGCATTTAAGGATCACACTGGAACTGATGGAGAAGCTCTCCGCGCTCCATCATTCCTTGCTCCAGGATCCTGCCGATAAGAAATACCAGGAACTGTTCAGCCTAGCACTGCCCTACATCAATGAATTCCAGCAAAAATCCGGGGCGGAAGGCCAGGGGGTTATACATACCTGCCTGAACGGATTATATGCCCTGTTGCTTTTACGGCTACAAAAGCGGCCGATCAACCGCGATACGAAGGAAGCCATGGATTCCTTCCGTAACCTCATCTCCTACCTTACGGTGCGGTACCGGAACCTGCAGTCTGTTTAGAACTTAAACGATAAACCCACTCCAAAGACCTCTTTGAACTGTACTCGAGGAGCCAGGTCCCCCTCTCCATCGTCGATCAGGATATCATCATCATAGATCAGGTGCGTATTGAAATTGGCAGTCAGCCATTTATTGATCTTCATTCCAATAATCAGTGAGCCGTTTTTATGATTTTATGGTTCATTGTTTATTTTCCTGTTTGATGCAGGTGAACATCGGTTTGCGGGAAGGGGATTGATACGCCCTGGGCATCAAATTGTTTTTTCACTTTTTCCTGTGTATCAAAGAATACACCCCAGTAATCGGAGGCATTAACCCAGGCACGGACCACCAGGTTGACTGAGCTGTCTGCCAGTTCTGAAACGGCAATGAATGGTACCGGATCCTTCATTATCCGTTGATCTTCCCCGATGAGATCTGCCAGAATCTTCTTTGCTTTATCGATATCGTCGTCGTAGCCTATTCCAAAGGTGAAATCCACCCTGCGGGTTGGTTGTCTGGAGTAGTTGGTCATGGCACTTCCCGACAGGCTACCGTTCGGCAGGATAATGGTTACATTGTCCGGTGTGGTAAGGATGGTATTGAAAATCTGGATCTCCTTCACCGTTCCACTAAATCCCTGAGCACTAATATAATCACCTGCTTTAAACGGTCGGAACAGGAGGATCATCACACCCCCGGCAAAATTCTGCAGTGTTCCGGACATCGCCATACCTACAGCCAGGCCGGCTGCAGCCAGTATCGCGATGAATGAGGTCATCTCGATACCCACCATCACCATCACACTGATGATCAACAACGTTTTCAGCAGGGCAGAGATCATGCTTTTCAGGAAGCCACGCAATGATTTTTCAATATCAGCTTTCTCCATAAGCTTCCCCATCCAGCGGTTAAAGAGTTTAATCATCCACAGACCAATAAACAGGAGCAACAATGCGCCAATCAATTTTGGTCCGTAATCCATTGCAATCGAAATAGCTTTATCCATAATATTAGAGGCATTTCCCATTGTATTAAATTTGAGGTTAATAGTAAATTATCATGCCTTAAAATTAGCAAACTAATCAGACTTTTTTATTTAGAATACAAAGGTTAATCCGAAGCCGATCATTTCCTTGAACTGTACCTTTGCTCCTTCGAGCACTTCACCGTCATTGTTGATTTCACTTTTAATATCATCATCGTAAATCAGTTGTGTAAGGACATTTATGGATATGACCTCGGTCAGTTTGATCTTTGCTTCCATTTGCCAGTCGACATCGATATTGCCAAAACTTTTGTTGTATGCTGTGAAGAGATCCACCTTCGAGTTAAGCCGGAGGTTATCGGTTAATTTGCCGCTATAGATGAATTTGGCGAATGCACCAAATTCATACTTGAAGTTTTTTCCCAGGGTTTCAAAAAACTCACCCACCTCATCGAGGGTTCCTTGAATCACCCCGAAGGCGCCTTTATTGGCAAGGTTCTGGTCGGCGACAATGGTAATTTTACCCGATAGTGGAGCGATGGTCAATTTCAGCTTTTTGCTTGGTCTGAATTCCACACCCATGGTGGTGAGCACATAGGCGGGGGCCATGAAATTAGAGATGATCACTGAATCGTTGGGATAATCGTAACCGGGCAAAATCTGGGTTTTAAAATGGATCATCAGGGAATAGTACCATTCATTTCTTATGAAGCGGTTAAAATGGGAGATAAAATCGATCCGGTCATCGGTCTTTCTGACATCCCCGCCCTGGCTCAGCAGGCCATAGACAATATTGAGGTTATTATCCCAGGTATTTTTCCCTTTTCTCCTGTTTGCATAGGCGTAGAGGTTGCCGATCCCGGAGACCGAATTCTCACCCCCGGCTGACCAGTTTGTGAATGATATCTGGGAGAGGGAGATGGTTGCCTCTCCCCCTTTGTTCCAGATCTTCAGGCTCATGGTATCGTGATAGGTCATATTTCTATCCAGTTCAAACAGGTAGCTTGTGTCTTTGATTGCAAAGATTCTGGTGGTTGGGGAGATCTGAGAATAGGCTGCCTGGAATGAAGCGATCAGAAGCAGATATGTAAGAACCTTTCTCATTTTGCACTGGATATAGAACAAATATCGTGAATTTATTTTACTATCTTTCCATTCTTAAAATCCTCGTATAATGGGAATAGAGAATATCGAGAAATGGTCCCTCAATTATACCCTTCTAAAGTTGGCAACTGGTTTCTGGCACAAATGGGGATTCAACAAAAAGATCGTTGTTTTGAACGGGGAAAAGATACCCAAAAATGAGCATCTGATCTATGCAACTGTTCATCAGAATGCCCTTATGGATGTTCTCGGCCCCCTGTATTATTTAAAAAAGCAGCCTGTATTTCTTGCCCGGTCGGACATTTTCAGAAAGCCGTTCATTGCAAGGATTTTATATTTCCTTAAAATAATGCCTGTCTTTCGCATACGGGATGGTATTTCAGCATTAAAGAACAACGATGCCATTTTTCTTAAAACCATCGATGTGATTAAAAACAAGAATGGTCTGTTCATCTTACCGGAGGGGCATCATGAGGGAAAAAGACGCCTGAAGCCCCTAAAAAAAGGGATTGCCCGTATCGCTTTTCAGGCAGAAGAAGCAAATGATTTCAGGCTAAACATTAAAATCATACCCATTGGTTTGGATTACGGCAATTATGTAAACTTTCGCAGTACGCTTGTTATTAACTTTGGAGAGCCACTTGAGCTATCAGCATTTTATGATCTGTACAAAGAGAATCCGGCACGGGGAATGAATAAAATGCTTGAGGAGTTAAGCGCGAGGCTGAGAGAGCTAATGATCGATATTAAGAACCCGGATTTCTATGAGTTGATTGATACGTTAAGGGATCTTTACCATTATCAAATGTCATCGCATCTATTGCAAAAACCGCGGAAACAGCCAGACAAGTTCTTTGCTGATCAGAAAATGGTCAATATACTCAACGAGGTATCGGAAAAAACCCCCGGGATTCTGAAGCAGTTAAAGCCAAAGGTCAGGAAACTCAGCCAGGGGATTCGATCGTTCAACCTCCGATTCTGGTTATTCAACAGGCAGGTTCATCCGTTTCCGTTACTGATACTGAAGAGCCTGTTGCTGATTTTACTCTCCCCGGTTTATATCTGGGGATTGATCCACAACTACCTGCCCTATAAAATCCCGGTATGGCTGGTCAGGCCCATCAGAGATGTGATGTTTCACAACTCGTTTAAATTCGTTATCTCGTTCCTGCTTTTTCAGATCTATTACCTGTTGTTGTTCATTCTGATCATCCTGTTTATCCATCCCTGGTGGCTTGTACTGGCATACATTGTAAGCATACCGGTTACGGGTCTGTTTGCATTTCATTATTACCTGCATTCTAAAAAGATCATTGCCACCTGGCGGTATAATTTCATAATGGTAAGGAAAAACAGCAGGTTGTCAGAATTAAAAAATTTGTATGATGAAGTTCTTTCAGTCATGGATAGTATCATTAAACCGCATCTTTCATCGTAGATCAGAAGTTTGGGAAACATGAATTTCAAAAATAAGGTAGTCTGGCTAACGGGTGGATCTTCGGGCATCGGGGAAGCCCTGACCTATGAATTGCTGAGGCAAGGGGCTACCGTTATAGCCTCTTCGGAAGATTATAATGGGTTGGTGAGGGTTCAGAACAATTGTGATCAGAACAGCAGATCGAGATGTCATATCGTACTATTCGATCTCACCGAGATGGATGCCATTGACACGCTTGTCAGTGACCAGATCAAGCAATTTGGACGAATCGATATTTTGATTAACATTTCGGGTATCAGTCAACGATCGCTGGTAAAGGAGACCCCGATGGAGGTTTACCGGAAGATCATGGAGATCAATTATTTCGGCACCATTGCATTCACTAAAGCTGTACTACCATACATGATCGCCCAGGGTGGAGGACACATTCTTGCCACCACCAGTATTGCAGGCAAGTTTGGTTTTCCCCTACGTTCTGCTTATTCCTCTTCCAAACATGCTCTGCATGGTTTTTTTGAAACGCTTCGGATAGAGACGATGAAAGAGAACATTCGGGTAACCCTTCTGGTTCCCGGAAGGGTTCAGACCAATATTTCCGTTCATGCGTTAACCAAAGACGGAACCCAGCACGGGAAAATGGATGCGGGTCAGGCAACAGGCATCACCGCAGAAAAAGCAGCCAGGCAAATCCTGCGAGCCATTCGCAAAAACAGGAAGGAAGCGTTAATTGGGGGGAAAGAGCGGATCATGGTATACCTGAAAAAGTTCCTTCCTTCCATTTTCTATAAAATTGCTTCAAAAATAGATCCCACCTGAAATTTTCATCAAATATTAGTAACTTCGCATAAAAATTTCCATTATGCAAGGAGTTATTATCAGTGGTATACAGCAAATTGGCATTGGTGTAAACAACATGCACGAAGCATGGAGATGGTACCGAAAGAACTTTGGGATGGATGTCAGGATCTTCGAAGAAAATGCGGTGGCGGATTTGATGCTGCAATACACCGGTGGAAAACCGGTGAACCGGCATGCCGCATTAACCCTTAATTTACAGGGAGGTGGAGGATTTGAGATCTGGCAATACACGGAGAGAGATCCGCAGCCACCGGTGTTTGATATCCAGCTGGGGGATCTTGGGATCTTTGCAGTAAAGATGAAATGTAAGGATGTAAGCAAAACATACCATCTATTCCAATCCAATAACCTGAATCTTGTCGATGGTATCAGAACGGATCCAGGTGGAAGGGATCATTTTTTTGTTAAAGATCCCTACGGGAATTTATTTCAATTTGAAAAAGGGTTTGATTGGTTCAGGAAGGAGAATAAACCAACCGGAGCATCCAGCGGAGCCATAATCGGAGTCACGGATATTGAAAAAGCCCGTATCGTCTACTCAGAGATCTTAGGGTATGATGAAATCATTTATGATGAGACAGCCGTGTTTAATGATTTATCAGGTATCTCCGGGGGGGGGTCTAAAATCAGGCGTGTACTGCTTAAGCACAGTAAGAGCAGGATGGGTGGCTTCAGCAAGCTTTTCGGGGACAGCCAGGTGGAGTTGATCAGCAGTATCGACCGGAAACCGGAAAAGATATTCAGGGACCGGTTCTGGGGTGACCTGGGGTTTATTCATCTCTGTTATGATATTCATGGAATGGAGCGATTAAAGGAAGCATGTGAGCAGAAAGGATTTCCATTTACAATTGACAGTTTCGAGAACTTCAAAGGGAACAGTTTTGATATGGGAGAAGCAGCCGGGCATTTTTCATACATTGAGGATCCTGACGGGACACTGATTGAATTCGTTGAAACCCATAAAATTCCAATATTCAAAAAGATTGGATGGTATCTTAATCTGAAAAAGAGGGATCCTGAGAAAACATTACCTGACTGGCTTTTGAAATCGTTAAAATTTCAAAAGGTAAAAGATTGATATGAACAGGATATTAGTAGCAACCGGTGGGGGCGATTGTCCCGGTCTTAACGCGGTGATCCGCGCAATTGTCAAGCGGGCTTCCCAGGAAAAAGACTGGGAAGTGATTGGCAGTATTCAATCTTTTAATGGTGTGCTGAAAGAACCAACCGAAGTGGTGGTTCTCGACAAAAAAATGGTATCGGGAATTCACGTCAGGGGAGGAACAATTATTGGTACCACGAACAAAGGGGGTCCGTTTGCCTGGCCGGTAAAGAACAACGATGGAACATGGGACTATGTCGACCGGTCGGATGAGATGATCAGAAAATTGAAGTACATTGGTGTGGATGCAGTGATCAACATTGGTGGCGACGGGTCTCAGAAAATATCTCAAAAGCTATTTGAAAAAGGGCTTAACATCATCGGAGTACCAAAAACCATTGATAACGATCTCCGTGCGACCGACTTTACATTTGGCTACCAGACGGCCGTTCAGATTGCCACCGAAGCGGTGGACAAGCTGGTCACCACAGCGGCAAGTCATAACCGTGTACTGATCCTGGAGGTCATGGGAAGGAATGCCGGATGGATAGCTCTCAGTGCTGCCATTGCAGGGGGTGCTGAGGTATGCCTTATTCCTGAAATACCCTATGATGTAAAAAAGGTTGTTGAACGGCTCGAATCCCGTTTTTCCAGAGGGAAGGGATTTGCCAATATTGTCATTGCCGAAGGGTCGAAGCCCATTGGTGGTGATCTCACCGGTGAGAAGAGTCAGGAGGTAGGGTATGAAAATTTCAAGCTGGGCGGTGCGGCCGTGCGGCTGAAACATGAGATCAAGAGCCTTGGATTCGAAGCGGACATGCGTGAAACGGTCCTCGGTCACCTGCAGAGAGGGGGTATACCCATCGCCTATGACCGGATCCTGGCAACTGAATTTGGTGTAAAGGCATTTGAGATGGTCATGGAAAAGAAATTCGGAGAGATGGTTGCCTACAGGCATCCGGATATTGTCTCCGTACCCCTGACAGAAGTAATTGGCCAGGCAAAGCTGGTTCAAACGGATTCAGCCCTGGTCAAGACAGCCCGGGGGATTGGCATCAGTTTTGGGGATTGATTTCCTGGTTTCAGGAACTCTCTTCACCGATCGCCTGCACCTGCCTGAAAACGCGCATGAAATTCCCGCCCCAAATTTTTTCAATCTCTTTCTGGCGGTATCCCCTTCT
>Ga0315541_1000589_pt1 | contig 38309 bp, 28 predicted proteins | sample SalMarSW160190MG_FD_203095 | JGI IMG/M metagenome (GOLD analysis project Ga0315541, IMG submission 203095) | Salt marsh sediment microbial communities from the Plum Island Ecosystem LTER, Massachusetts, United States - Salt Marsh Sediment SW1601-190 ...
GCAAATACGACAATATACCTTAAGCCATTTTAATGTTCTTTATAGATGTTCCACATTAAAGTCGTTTATCGCCTGAAAAAGGTTCGAAAAAAAGTTGTGTTTTTGAAGGATGTAAAAAATATCTATTGAAACCAAGTCGGCAGTACAGAAGCCTACTACTTCAAGATTTTGCTTTCGGTTCCTGCAATCAGCCTTTTTATATTCTCTCGATGTCGGATAACTACCATCAACGGTATCGCACTTGCCGCAATAAGTAATGGCCATAAACCGATAAGCTTCCAGGTCGGAATTAGGATTATTGCCGAACCCAATGTGATAGGGAAAGCAACAGATGCAATGATTGAGGCTAATGACACATACCGCCATACCAAAACAACAGCCGCCCATATTGTAATTGCAAAGGTGGCACAAATTGTATAATACGGCCAAAGCCCCAGCGCCACGCCAAGGCTGGTCGCTACACCTTTGCCGCCCTTGAACTTCAAATATATCGGAAAGATATGGCCTACAATAGCTGCACAACCTACTGCAAGCCACAACCAGAGTACTACCACTTGTTCGATGTATGAATCTGTAGACAAAGATATAGTAAAAGGCCTTGCTGCGAGCATCGGGAGCAAGCCCTTTAGCATATCGAACAGAAAACACACATAGGCCCATCTTTTGCCGAGAGCACGGGCTACGTTTGTCGCACCAATATTGCCTGAGCCTATAGTTCGTAAATCCTTCCCATGCGCCTTCGCAATAAGCAGGCCGAAAGGTATAGAGCCAAGCAAATACGAGCTAATTATTAAAACAATAAATATCATTTTTCTGTCCCGCTACGGCTCGGCACATCGCCGAGACGAGTTTGCTGAACGTTCATAAATACTCTCTACTTCCGTCTGATTATATTTCAAAAGTCTCTTTTGGCCAATTCTTAAGCAGGCGTGCGCGGTCTTTTGCCCGATATCGTTGATATATCCAATTAAATTTATGCACTTTCATTCCATCAAGATCTGTCAGAATAGGACCGTCCTTTGTAATCAAAATGTTTGTATGTTTCAAATCGCCATGACTGATGCGATGTTTGCCGAGCTTGTCAAGCAGATCCTTGATTTGCAGAGTTACTTTTGAACGTTGCTCCTGAGTAACAACCTTATTGCGAAGAAAGTCATAAAGCTTTTGTCCCCGGATATACTCGGTTACTATATAAGATTTCCATACGAGAAATCCTTTATAATTCTCGATATAGGCAAGCCCTTTTGGTGCAGCCATGTCCAAAATGCCAAGCCGATGAGTGTGCAGCCATCCTCTATAGGCACGCGATTTCTTTGCCGTATGCCGCAGTGAATGGAAAAATCCCTTATGGTTATACCGTTTGACCACAACATCCATACCGTTCCATGTTAAACGTGACACATAACAGGTGTCACCATTTTTAAGAATCTGTCCCTTATCCATCAGAGAGTCTACTTGTTCTATAAAACCAAGTGGATCGGTACCTTGGCAAAAATCTTTGTCGAAAACAGCTATATTCTCACCGGCATCGATCCGCAAGTATTTCTTACTTGTTCGCAGGCACTTTTTCAAACCTTTTCTGATGACTCTTTTTAGATGTATAAGTATCTGCTTGTGGATTAATATCTCATCTGATTCTCTGAAGCTCCACTCGCGTGCTTTCAAATATTCCCTACAAAGCTTTGGAATAGATTCAGTATTGCTATCTGCCAAACAAGATGCCAGCGAAGCTAATTGAGAAATGCCTTTGTTTCTTGTCACCGGACGCGATGAAAACTGCATCTGTCCGGGATCGAGCACAAAAACTTTATTACCTTCCAGTAGGAAATTTCCAAAATTAAGGTCTTTTTGCAAAACCCCCCTGTTGTGCTCATTAGCCAGCTCTTTACTAATCAAAACCAGCAAATCAAGCCTTTCGGTCTTTTCTTTTGTTTTGCTAAAAACATCCAGAACAGTTAATGAATTAACGATTTTTTCCACAACCAGTGCCAATCGGCCATCTTCTGTTTTCCCAAAAAATAAAGCCTTAGGGGAATTTAATCCTCGCTGCCGCAGTAATCTCAAGCCTCGCCACTCTCTCTTAAGATGACGCTTTGCACTAATTCTATGTGAAAACAATTTTACAATCACAGCTCGATCATTCCAGAAAGCATCGTAAACCTCTCGCCTTCCCGGAATAGACCGCAAAAGACTTGCACACGTTAATGTCTCCGTCTTTCCTGATGGACACCTAATTAAAAGTTGAAAGGGAGATTCAGCCATTTAATGCCTATGTACAAAAAATCAAAATTTCGCCATTATCTTCGCTTTTCGATCATTGATTTATAAACCGAGACTAATTGCTCGGCAACTCTGCTAATGGAGATTTTTTCCTTAAGATTATCCGCAGCAATCGCCTGGGATGCTTTTTGGATATTGTCTGTATTTGTGAAATAGCTGATTGTCTCTGCCAGTGCTGGAACATCTTCAGGGGAATCAAGAATTTTGCCGTGCCGATTATTAACGAAAAAATCGGTTGCCCCGTTAAATCTGGTGGTTATTACCGGTTTGCCTGCCACTAATGCTTCGAGAATGAATCGTGAACATGGATCATAAAAAGTAGGTAAAACAGCTACATCACTTATCGATAGTATGTTTTGAACATGGCTGACAGGGCCTAAGAAAATGACCCTCTTGTCCACCGTGGATGAACCGACCTCTTTTGAAAGCTGAAGATATTGGCTTGTTTTGTCATTGCCAACAACGATTAAAAATCCAGGCCGTGGTGTTTTGCGAACTGTTGCTAATTGCATTGCTCTTATTAGAACAGCGAGTCCCTTCAATCGGAAATTATTTGCCACGAATAAGAAAAAGACAGGATTATCTGACTCCTTAATTCCTAACTGAGCCAGTATCTGTGAACGGAGCTTGTAAGTCCTCTTTGAGTCGATTTTTGTGCGTATTTTTATTCCGTTAGGCACTACCATTATACGCTCATTGCTGACGGAATAGTGTCGCTTGAACTGCTCGGCAACATACTGTGAGATGGCTACAATTATCGGCTTGTCGGGCTGTTTACATAGTTTACGTTCGGCATGTAAAAGTACACTACGGCGAAAATTGGCAAAGGCAGTTAGTTTCTTGTAGGAAATCTTGAATTTATTTTGGAAGCTTTCTGCACTACGCAAAACTGATTCAGCATAAGTACCTCCGCGCGGCTGGTAAATATCTGCGAAGGTAAATGGTATAACGCTGTGGATTAAGCAATAAGGATTTTCCGACAAGTATTTTCTAAGAGCCCTGGCGAAGGTAAAGTAACAAGTGCGTTTGCCTAGCTTGTCCCGGCATAGAATGTGAATGTTTTTAGTGTCCCTATAGCCTTTTGCTGCGAGGATATCTACTGCGATGCCCGTCTTTGAGATAGCGGTTGCCATCTCAAAGACCGAGCGCTCCGCCCCACCAAGGTTGATATCCGCCCGCTCTATTATAATCGCGATTTTCATTTCTTTGTAAAATTTAAGACTTAATCTCACTGAGACATAAAAGGAGCAAATCTATTGTGCTTCGCATCATGTCGAGCCATACGATTTGTCCTATGTAATATCTTGCGAATAAAATTTTTATCCCCATTTACAAGCCTATTTCTGCCAACATAGAAAAGGTAAAAACGCAGCCGGTCCGTGCTTGAAAAATATTTCGCTGGAGCCGAATAATACAACTGAGCTATATCTTTGACTTGAAATCGCCGACGCAAAATAGTAGGCCTGAAGGCACGTGCCAGGTCTATTAGATAAAAATCACCGCTGTCACTATAGAATATATGTGAAAAGTAGAGGTCGCGGTGGCGATAACCTGTCTCGTGAAACTTTTTTACAAAGCTCGCTAATCGGTCGATAAAGTTACTTCGCAATCTCAAATTTTCACCCCGTGCCGGCCCATAGAAAAAACCTGGCAATCTTCGCTCCAAGGACTCTGCATTGGGAATCTTTTCGGTAATTATAAAACTTCTTTTTTCAAACAAACGTCCCCACTGTTGGCCGAAAGAAACTGTTTTGGGGGTATTTATTCCTGCTTCTGCAAGGCTGTTTGCCTGCTCGAACTCGATAAAGCTGCAGCTTTTAAAACTACGATGTGTCAACCAATTCCTAACTTGCACCAAAATTGGAGGCTTTTCATAGCGTTTCAAGAATAATGTAGTTAACCCCGTTAGAAGTAAGTCCTCTCGTGGGATTGATGAACCTTCGGTACAGATTTCTAACGGGGTTAAAGGTGAATTTATTTCAAATCGCAGCCGAGCCCGGTAAGCAGCGAGATTATTCTTAACCAGATTTTTCGCTGCGTTGAATGAAAAAACAGCATCGACAGAAGTTAAGCCCAACTTGCTAAATGCTGTTTCATAATCATGGTCGATAAAGAAAGAGTTCGATGTTTCTACGAACTTCCGTCGTGCATAGACGATGGCTTGTTTACGATTATTGCCAAATAATTGTTTTGCAGCATCGCAAACCATTTCCACAGTGATTGCCTGCATACACAAATGTTGGTTTTTTTTACATAGTGGTTTTGCACAGGGAGCACAAGGGACATTGCCAACTATTTGTATTTCACTTTCATAATTGGTTTCTGTCCAGGCAGGGTCATTTGGCCCAAAAAGGGTGACGACCTTACGCTGTAAAGCTATAGCTATATGCCGAGGACCTGTATCGTTTGTTATCACTAAGAAAGCTCTTGAAAAAAGCGCTTTTAATTCACCAAGATTTATATTTTTTTCAGACAGGTTTATAAGCTTATTTCTGCTTGCGTCACAGATTTCGCTGCCAATTTTTTTTTCAGCAGGATCAGGTGAGACAGAGACCACAACAGTTGCATTGTAATTAGCAATCAACCAATCTGCTGTTTGCGCAAATCTTTCACTCGGCCAGCATTTACTAGGACCGAATGCTCCACCAGGGACAAGGATAACAATTGGTCCGCTGGCTTTATTAAGCTCCGGCAGCTTGGCCCTAAGATTATCATTGCACTGTGGATCAACAAGTAATTCAAGGCTTCTGCTGACTGGTCGTGCACCCAGACGGGACACAATGCCAAAATAGTAATCAACCATAGAAGATGGTTTGTATTTGCCCGTGGATAACTTTAGAGGGTAAAGTTTTTCTGTTAAAAGAAATCCTCGGCCTTCGCGGGCATAGCCGATTCGCGATGGTATTCCCGCCAAAAAAACCGTCAATGCCGAGGCAAAAGAATTCTTAAAAAGTATCGCATGAGTAAATTTATGCTCGTTGAGCAATTTTGCAATCGAGAATGGATTTTTATGTCGTGGCATCAGCCATTCGTTATTAAAACTATTCGGTGATAAAACCTCACGAACCACAGGTTCAGCTAAAAGTGAGATTTTACAGGATTTGAAATGTTGGCTAATAACCCGCAAAGCCGGTGTGCAGAGAATAGCATCACCTATAGGAGAAGGAAGCCAGACTAAAATCTCACCTCTTGTATCTCGCATCTCATACTGCATATCTCGATTAACGAGATATACTTCAATATCACTATTTTCGACTCTGCATTCTATAAAAGGTTAGAGACATAAGCTGCAGAACCGTGGCAAAGCCGAGCGCAATCAAAACGGTGCTATCCTGCCTATTTGGACTCAGAAGCAGCCATACAGTTATCAGCAGGCAAAATAAAGCAATAATCTGTACAATCCCTGCCATCAGCCTCATTGTGGAAAACTCATCGAACATGTTGGTTCGTTGCATACCTTTAAGCTGTTCCAGAATGCTGTTTAGTACGCCAATGGCATGTTCGATTCTGTCACCGCCTTGTTCTTCGTCCATCGCCGCCCCGCCCGCGCGGAGGCAAGCCTGTCCCCGCGAAAGCAGGGATCCATCGTCCGTTGAAGCATTTGGCTCTATAGGCTGTAGTGGATGAAGCTCTCTTTGAACTTGCTCAGTCTGCACGGTTATCTCAGTTTGACCATCAGGAACCGGCTGAATTTGAGATTCCACATTGCCTTCGGCACGGTCGTCTTCGACATTAAGACCCATATCCAAAGGGAACCCTACCGAAGCTCTCGACTCGGTTGTGCTCGTCGAAGTCGAGGTGAGCTTGCCGAAGTTTGAACGATGATACCTTTTTATAATATTAGTAGCTTCTTTTAAATTCACTGCATTGTAATGGGGTTTTGAAGCTTCCGGTCCACCAGGGGCGGACTTATATTCCCAGGAGTGTTTTATAAATATAGTTCTGCAACCGGCTCGCAAGCCCGCTTCCGTGTCAAGGCTGCTATCACCAATCATCCAGGACTGACTAAGGTCGATATCCATTTCTTCAGCGGCCGTAAGCAACATTCCGGGATTCGGTTTTCGCCAGTCGCTTTCCTTACGATACTTACGGACAACTCCTTCGGGATGATAGGGACAATAGTAAATCTGGTCTAAATACGCTCCTTTCTCGGCCAGCAGTTGCTTTAAACGATCGTGAATCTCAGCAAGAACTTTTTCAGTGACAATCCCACGGGCGACAGCCGACTGATTGGAAACAACAATCAGCTTATATCCAAGCTCTTTTAGCTCGATAATCGCTTCGGTGACACCATCAAGTAGATTTACTTGATCGGGGTGATTAATGTAGCCGGGATCCTCGATCAAGGTGTTATCACGATCTAAAAATACCGCCTTATTCGACATATCTATCCAAATTCACTTTTTTCCTCGGAACTCGCGGGTACCGGTGTGCTTAATCCGCCGAACGCCTGGCGGATTAATCTTAATTTCTCCTATGTGTATCTGCGCCCTCCGTAGTTTATCCTCCTGTGGTTTGCAAAAACTTTGTTCTACAAGGTCACAAACTATATGGTAAGCCAACTGATGAGCTTCCTGGCTGCGTGCTGTTGATTTATTGGCGGCGCAAAAACAAATATCGGCGATTTTCTCAAGCAAACTATCGCTCTGGCCGGTAAAAGCCAGTATGCAAGCCCCTTTTTTCTTAGCCAATTTTGCTGCCGCAATCACATTTGCCGAGACGCCACTTGTGGAGAGCGCCCAGAGGACATCACCTTTTTTGATCAGCGCTTCGACCTGACGTTCAAAAATATTTTCATAAGCATAATCATTGGCGATCGACGTAAGTATAGAGGTATCGGTCGAAAGCGCTACAGCAGGCAAAGCCTTTCGCTCTCTCTCGAATCTGCCTACCAGCTCGCCTGCTATATGTTGCGCGTCCGCGGCTGAGCCACCGTTGCCACAGAGATAAACCGTGCCATCCTGCCGTAAGGCCTTTATGATTGCTTCAGCCACGGCAGCAATTATTTCCATGCTGCTTTCGCCAAGCTCATCAATCATTTTCTTATGAGCTTCTATCGTCTCTAAAATCTGCCTTTTCATATTCTCGTACGCGGAGATTCTCTTTACGGACCCTTATTTCTTTTATCATTGCAGTTGTGCTCTTGCCATTTACAAGTGGTGCAAGGACGACTTTGCCGCTGTAAGATTCGACAAACTCACGACCGACGACGCCTTTTCCCGACCAGTCTTGTCCCTTTACCAATACATCCGGCTTTACTTTCTCGATTAAGTTTAGCGGATCCGGCTCATCAAAAAACGTGATATAATCCACCGTTTCCAATGCGGCCAGCACAGCGGCTCGGTCATCCTGGTTATTTATAGGTCGCTGCGGCCCTTTAATTATCTTTACCGAGCTGTCGCTATTTAGGCCGAGAACAACCTTGCCGCCTTGTGATCTACAGAATTTCAGAAATTCAATATGTCCTCTGTGTATTACATCAAAGCACCCGTTTGTAAAGACTATAGTCTGCTTCTGCTTTCGGTGCCATTCGAGCTCCTCAAGCAAAGATTCCACGGAATGGACTTTGCCGATTTTGTCCCGATTTTGAGTGACAAGCTCATTGATGATTTCTTCGACGGTTACTGTCGCAGTGCCGAATTTTTCGACTTCGATTCCGCCAGTGATATTAGATAATTGGACAGATGTTTCGTAATCACAACCAGCAGCTAAAGCTACCGCGAGCGTCGCCAATACCACATCGCCCGCTCCGCTGACGTCATAAACGCTTCGTGGCCTGGTTGGCACGATTTGGCTTTCATTTTTTGTTTCAAGATACGCACCTTCTTTATCCAATGTGATTACCACGGCTTCGAGCATTAAATTCCGGCGAAGCTGCTTAGCCGCCCGCCCTGCCGCTTCGGAGGTTTCTATCTCAAAACCCACCGCGGTTGAAGCCTCTTTACGGTTAGGCGTAATGAGAGTGGCACCGTTGTATTTTGAATAATCGCTGGTAAGGGCAGGGTCGATGAGCGTTTTTTTGTTGGCCTGGGTCGCTAACTGTATCATCTGACAACAAAGCGATGGATTAAGCAAGCCCTTATTGTAATCCTGTAGGCAAACGATATCGGCTTTTTCCAACCGGTCTTTATAGACTTGTAAAACAGCCTCATTTAATTCATCAGACAACAACTCTGTGCTTTCTTCATCTACTCTTATCAATTGCTGGGGGTGCCGATGCTGCGCCAGACCTATGAGTCTTTGCTTGCAGATGGTTGGGCGGTCAGCTACTGTAAGAAGACCTGTGATGTCGGCCTTGCTTTCTATTAGTTTTCCTTTTAGGATTTTTCCGTTCGGGTCATCTCCGATGATTCCTAAGCAAAATGCAGAAGCTCCCAGAGCAGCCACATCGGCAGCTACAGAGCCTGCTCCACCGCAGCAGTATTCGGTTCGGCAGACCTTCAATACCGGCACCGGTGCCTCCGGACTTATCCTCAAGGCATCGCCATAAATATAAATATCAAGCATAAAGTCGCCAACAATCAGAACTTTTGGCGAGCCGAGGTTTGTTACCACTTTGAGTAATTTTTTGTACATTCACAACTCTTTTATAACGGAACACAATCCCGCAGCAAATCCTTCGACCCGGCTCAGGACGGGTTTATTGGGGGGTTCATCCCATACACGTTTTACGTTAGATCTTTTTTCACTTTGCGGTAATTTTACCCGATAGCGTCTTTTCTATCAAGGCCTTTAATTTATCCACCCCAGTCAGGAATTTCAGCTCAATTTTCAGATAAGCAAACTGAATGTTAAATCCCAGGCTTTGAGCCTCTGGTATAAGAATCGCAATTTTAGTCCAGTCTTTCTGCGTTGTAACTATCAAATCTGCCTTTAACCACTTGGCCTGATTATAGATATCGGTAATATCATTTTCCGTATAATGATGATGGTCGTTATAAATCTTCGAGCCAATCAACTCGCAACCCAGCCCCTTGATTGTCTCAAAAAAAGCATCCGGATTACCAATACCGCAAAAGGCAAATATCCTTTTATTCTTTAGTTTCTCGACACCTATTTCTTTGTCTTCTGCAGATTTCGCACAGACAGGAGCATGAATCGACCGTGCAATAATCATTTTTGGATTTATATGCTGAAGCTTTCGTTCAAGCCCAGCCAATTTAGCTTCTGTAACCTGGTCGCACCTGGTGATAACAACAGCGTTAGCTCGTTTAAGTGCGGAAGCAGGTTCTCTAAGCATCCCTGCTGGGAGGAGCCTGCCGTAGCCGAAAGGCAGTGTCGCATCGACTGTTACAATGTCCAGGTCTCTGGCCAGTCGGCGGTGCTGGAAGCCATCATCCATAATCAGGACCTCTGCACCGGATTCGTCAATTGCTTCTACCGCACCTGCAACGCGATCAGGATTTACAATTACTTTTGCTTGCGGACAGCATTCAATAATAATTGCAGGTTCATCTATGTCCGTATTGCGTATTGCGTATTGCGTATTGCGTGCGTTCTTCGCGCGACGAGCTTTGTAACCGCGGGTCAGTATTGCACAAGGGACATTTTTTTGTCTAAGCAAATTGCACAGCCAGATTACAAGTGGGGTTTTGCCCGTCCCGCCAGTCGTTATATTACCGATGCTAAAGACTATCGCGCTTGCTTGCTGAGCTTTCAGCCAACCTTTGGAATATAAGAAGTTGCGCAGCCGAATAATAAGTGAATAACCAGCCGCAGCAAAACCCAGGCAAAAACGCAAAAATATCGCACTTAATCCGCGGCTTTGGCCTGAAATCAATTTGCGATAAAATTCTTGATTCAATTACCGATCCTCTTTGTACATCTATTCTTTCAACCATATTAGATTACATTGAATCTCATTTATTTGCCACAAAAAAGAAAAGATATGACGTCTTAGATTACTCTGCGGAAGAGATGTCATTTCTACAAAGCAATTTGATTTATGAATAACGAAAAATTAATGGCCTGGTTCAAATGATAAAGATGAGTGGTATAAATCCTGAATTGGTTAATCCACAGAGGCAAAGAATCTTTTGAATCGCGGCTGGAATTTGTCCGTAATGTCAAAAGACAGGATTACTCCCTTTGCTTCTCCGATTATTGCCTTTCTTTCCACAAATCCGAAATATCTTGAATCTTTGCTATTGTCTCTGTTGTCACCCATAACAAAGTATCTATCTTTCGGTACTGTTATAGGCCCAAAATTTCTTATTGCCGAGATTGAAGGAATGCTCATTACCATATGGGTGGTTCCATCGAGATTTTCTGTTGCCAAAATGGAACGGTTCCTTAATTTGGATGCAAGCTGTTCTGTATATTTCGAATCGATTTTAGAATATGTAAGCGGCTGGCCATTCAGAAAAATCACATTATTCCTCATTTCGATTCTATCGCCCGGCACTGCCATTATTCTTTTTACTAATCGGCTTTCATCCTCTGGAGAAAAACAGACCACAATGTCTCCTCGGCTGGGATCCGACCATTTAGCAAGCCGATAGAAAGTAAGAGGAAATCTCAAGCCGTATGCCAACTTGTTTACATAAATCAGGTCGCCTTCGAGGATAGTGGGATTCATAGAACCTGTGGGGACCCAATTCCAGTCTGCTAAACTTGATTTTACAGGTATTATTACAAAGACTACGAAGAAAATGGTCATTCGCCATTCTTTCCACAGCTTTGAAATGAATTTTGCTACCTTTTGTTTTTTCATTTTTCCTCCGTTGACTAATATCGGCTACAAAACTGCACATCTATACGTGCAATGATTTGTCAATGTTCGTTTATTTGCCTTTTCCTGTCATATTTTCGCCGTTTTCAGTCAAAAGCAGTTAGTTTTTGATTTTTTCGATGATCGCGTCGGCCATTTGACTTGTGCCAACAGCCGTGGGGTCGTCGCGGTCCGCTTTCAAGTCGTAGGTCACGTTTTCCCCTTCGGCAATTACCGCGGCGACCGCAGACTCTAATTTGTCCGCCTCGGATGATTTACCTATGTGTCTTAACATCAGTGCGCCGCTGAGTATCAAGGCTGTAGGATTAACCTTGTTCTGACCTTTGTATTTCGGGGCGCTGCCGTGAGTCGCCTCAAAGATAGCTCCCTTTTCGCCAATGTTTGCGCCGGGCGCCACGCCGAGTCCGCCGACCAGGCCCGCACATAAATCGCTTACTATATCGCCATAAAGATTTGGTAAAACCAAACAATCGTAAAGCTCCGGTTTCTGCACCAACTGCATACACATATTATCAACGATGCGGTCTTCAAATTCGATATCCGGATAGTTCTTCGCCACCTCTCTGCTTACCTCCAGCCAGAGGCCGTCGCTGAATTTCATAATATTGGCTTTATGGACGGAGGTTACCTTTTTACGTCCCATCTTGCGGGCGTAATCGAACGCGAAATTCACAATACGTTCAGTAGCTCTTACTGAAATCGGCTTGATGCTTATACCGGAGTCTGTACTTATCTTTCGGCTGGAATGTTTATTTAACCAGTTGATAAGCTCGATAGTATCATCACTATCTTTTTGAAATTCGATACCTGCGTAAAGGTCTTCGGTGTTTTCACGCACGACTACAAGGTCGATATTCTCATATTTGCTGCGGACGCCTTTATAGCTCTTGCATGGCCGCAGACATACATACAAGTCAAGGCTTTGTCGCAGGAACACATTTATACTACGAAAACCTGTTCCCACCGGCGTAGTAACTGGAGCTTTTAACGCAACGCCGTTTTTCTTGACCGACTCGATGGTCTCTTCCGGCAGGGGCGTACCCAGTCGTTCCATTACTTCTGAGCCGGCCTCAGCCAGCTCCCAGTTAATTTTTGCACCCGTAGCATCGATACATCTGCGGGCCGCTTCTGCGATTTCCGGCCCAATCCCATCGCCTGTAATCAAAGTTACATTAGTCATTTTTCAATACTCCAATAATTTAACGAGGCGATATGCTATATTTTAATGAGGTAAGTGTCAAGTAATAAGACTCCGACCAGAGAGAAGAAAGATTAGAATTGAAACCTTTTTTCTGGGTTCGTCTTCTATTTAGCAAAAGGTCTAATTTTTGACTTATTCCCGTCCAAAATTCCGCCGATAAATTTATCGACAGAGGAAAATATCATAATATTAATAATTATTTGAAATGGGGGAATTGATTTATGATTTCCGATGAAATTCAATTAAATCAAGCGGTGTACAACGCAGGCATGCTACTTCAGGACATAACAGACTTCACTAGAGAAAACGGTACGTCTCAAAATAAGATTAGATTCCCTCGGAGGTACATACGCAACGCTGGTTCATTCCAGCAAAGACTATCCTTTATAAAGAACAGGAATCTTAAGAAATCACTTAGTTATAACATGATATTTGTGGATGTACTTAGGTGGCTTTTGAATTACACAGATATAAAGTACACAGCAAAGGAAATGCTCATAAAATATTGTGTCCTCGCATTCTGCTCCATTTGTGAGAGCATAATAGATGACACAACAAAAGGTATAATCGGCAAAAAACACCCCTTCAAGGAAAGAACAAAAAGAATGGTGGAAAAGGGTATGATTCAGCAACCACTAAAAGACAAACTTGATTGGTTATGGGATAAGCGAGGCGATGGAACTCACCTATACTTACTTAATTTTCCAGAACAAGGCCTGTACACGTTAAGTGACTATAAGAAAGCATATTTTGCTATAAACGAATTGATAGGCACTCTGAGTAAATTCAAACACAGGAATTGAGATTATTTCATCAAAAGATTTATTTATATTATTCAACTTCCGGGTGTTAATAAACTCAAGAATAAGAAAATTGTTGATGTCTGATCATCTTCTTTAATCCACACAATTTAAGGAAAAGGTAATTGCCGGTTAGACAAGTCTATTATTTTTTTGAGGTAAAATCAGGTTAATAAATAATGATTAGGCAAAGGTCTGATATTTATGCTCCATACGGCACCTGTGACAGGTGCGGATGGAGCGGTAAGGACTGGGCTTTTAAATACCAAGGATTGTGTAGCAAATGCTATAAACAATGGCGGAAAGAACGCGCGGAAGAAAGCCGTAGACTCAAGCCCCCAAATGAAAATGTACAGATTACTGATGGGATAATTATCACAAAAAACGTTCATGTTAGATTGGAAAAAGAGGCTCACTCAGATGTCCCATTAACAAGAAGTTGGCATTACGCTGATTTGTGTGAAGGCATCGGTTACTTTTTATCACTAATATCTATGCTTGTGTTGGTATTCACCCTTTATTTACACCCGTGGTATATCCCTTTTCTGATAATTTTCGCGATTCTGGGCTTTATCATGGCTTTCGTATCGAGCAGCGTACAGAAAGCCGAGGCAGCAAAACGTCAACCGAAAGTCACTGCTCGTTTGGAGGAACTGGCTCGTGAAAGACAGAAAAGAATTGAGGAGGCTAAAACATTCTACGCCAGTGCTGAATGGAGACTTATCCGAGAACAGGTCATAGAGGAGCAAAAGCATGTTTGCCAAATATGTGGCTGCCGAATTACAATTGATAATGACTTAACTGTAGATCATATCAAGCCGAGAAGCAAGTTTCCCGAGCTTGCTTTAGATAAATCTAATCTACAAGTTTTGTGTCGTAGATGCAATTCTTCTAAGGGAGCAACCTATGATGAATCAAGTATAACAAATGATGAATCTATCTCAGAAACTGTCAAGAATATAGAATTCAAATAATTACTCACTTTAAATGAGGATAATATGCGATTGTGGACATGGCAAAGTAAAGACTTCTCACTTTTTGATAAAAGCCAGAAGGTCGAAAGCATTAAACACTCTTTCTATGTCAATAAGCATCCAAATCTTAACATCAGAAAAAAACATCGGGTGGCTTATGAAAAGGTGTTCCAAAAGTTAGACACAAACCAGTTGATATGGTGTTTCACAAATTACAATGAATCTATTGAAAAAGCGTCAATAGAGGAATTTGAGAAGATACGGCATTGCCTTCTATGGGAGATTGACATTCCTGATAATGAAATAATTTGGTATTGCAATGCTGCTTGGAATACCTTAAGGACTGGTAAACCAGCTATGCCGGAAGGAATATGGGAAATATTTCATTCATCTGAATATCTTTTTCCGGAAGAAGCCAAGAGGTACGAAAATGAATTCAATATATTTTGGTCAGGCAATGCTATAGAAGATCTCTTGAATTTAGTATTCCTTAAAAAACCTGTTTTTGACTTGGGTTTGCCGAACGCGCGTTCAACCGGATGCTCCGGTGCACTCGTAATTCATCCGGTTGATATACAGAAGATAATAAAGAACCCATTTGAAATCGGAAGATGGTGGAACGGTCCAACACAAAAAAATTGGCCAATAAATAACGATGTGAATATTCTAAAAATTATTCCGTGCCTCAATTGCCCTGGACGTTAATTATAAAGAGAAAAATTTTTACTTTGAAATAATGTGAAAAATCCTTCGTGAACGTGTTAATACGGGCATTTCAGTTTTTTGTGTACCAGTATCTCTTGCCTTTGATAAAAGCGGCAGGGCCATATCTATTGAGCTTTCGTAAGTTCTTTAGATGTGCTTTGCCGTGGTGTGGCTCAAGCATTTCGAGCTTTTCGCAGGTTGAGAAATCATCACACTGCCAGCAGCCATCCAGCGACTTTTTTCTGGCACAGTTTCTTATCTTGCAGTTAGGCGGGCCGCCATTGCCCTTGCAGACCTTTTTGCAGCGCATCTTCATCATTGTGCCAAGCAGATTATAGCACTTCTCGTAGTCCTTAAATTCCTTAAAGAAAGGGATAGTAGCCAGCATGTCAGCCATCAGGTCAAACCGATGGTGTCTAAGCTCTTTTCTCAGATCTGCGGCCAGATTCGCAACAGTTTGCGTGAAACCAACGCAATCACCACAATATAGGCCGCAATAACCGATTAAATCCTCCTTTTTCGCCATTGAATAACCTTTCAGAATGCAGATATTTGTTCATTTTGACAGGCAATTTAACAGAATTTGCGTTGAAATCAAGGAACTTAAAAGAATTAAGCCCCCACCACAGAGATAGGGTTAAATAAAAAATATTTGCCGCAAGGCCTTTTTCTTGGTAATTTTGCAGCGTTAAAACAGACAATAAATACCGATAGATGATATTTGGTTACGGAGATTGCAGCCTTATGATGTTTGGACATTTTGACGACCAACAAAAAGAATATGTAATAACTGAGCCCAAAACGCCCTATCCCTGGATAAATTATTTGGGAACGGAAGAGTTCTTTTCGCTCATCTCAAATACAGCCGGTGGATACAGCTTTTACAAGGATGCAAGGCTTCGAAGAATCACAAGGTACAGATACAACAATGTTCCAATCGATGACGGCGGAAAATATTTTTATATCAACGACGCAGGGACTATATGGTCGCCGGGCTGGAAACCCGTTAAGACCGACCTGGACCGTTATGAATGCAGACATGGACTGGGTTATACGATAATAACAGGCGAAAAAAACAAGCTGGAGGCACAGGTTACATATTTTGTGCCGCTTGGCGACCATTGTGAAATCCAAAAAATCAAGCTTACCAATAAAAGCAGCTCCACTAAAAAGCTCAAGCTTTTCTCCTTTGTTGAATTCTGCCTTTGGAACGCTCTGGACGATATGACAAACTTTCAGAGGAACTTTTCCACCGGCGAAGTGGAAGTCAAAGGCTCGGTCATATACCACAAGACGGAATATAAAGAGAGGCGAAACCATTACGCTTTTTACTCTGTTAGTCAGCCCATAAATGGCTTCGATACTGACAGAGAGTCATTCATCGGCTTGTATAACGGATTCGCAAATCCTGATGCCGTGATGGAAGGAAAGAGCCATAATTCTATTGCTCACGGATGGTCTCCGATCGGCTCACACATGCTGGAAATAAATCTTGCTCCCGGAAAAGAGAAGGAGCTGATTTTCATTCTTGGATATATTGAAAACTCCGAGGACAAAAAATGGGAAAGTTCTGGTGTCATAAATAAGCAAAAAGCGGAAAGTCTGATTAAAAAGTATCAAAACGGCAATTCAGTTAATAAAGCATTTGAGGGACTGAAAAATTACTGGTCGGACCTACTTTCAATTTACCAATTGAAAAGCAACGATGAGAAATTGAATAGAATGGTGAATATCTGGAACCAGTACCAGTGTATGGTCACTTTCAATATGTCACGCAGTGCCTCGTATTTTGAGACCGGTATCGGCCGGGGGATGGGCTTCAGAGACTCAAACCAGGACCTTATCGGGTTCGTTCATCAAATTCCACAAAAGGCAAAAGAAAGAATCCTTGATATTGCCGCGACGCAATTTGAAGATGGCGGCGCATATCATCAATATCAGCCTCTAACGAAAAAAGGTAATAACGAGATCGGCGGCAATTTTAACGACGATCCACTTTGGCTGATTCTATCGACATCCAGCTACATTAAAGAGACCGGAGACTGGTCGATACTCGATGAATCAGTTCCGTTTGATAGCGATGATACAAAATCTGAATCCCTGTTTGAACATTTAAAAAGGTCATTCTACCACGTGGTCAATAATCTTGGGCCTCATGGCCTGCCGCTCATCGGCAGGGCAGACTGGAACGATTGCTTGAACCTCAACTGCTTTTCAAAAAATCCGGACGAATTATTTCAAACCACTGAAAATAAAAAAGGCGGCGTTGCTGAATCCGTGATGATTGCAGGAATGTTTGTTCTTTATGGTACTGAGTTTATTGAGTTGTGCCGCAGATGTAACAAGCATAAAGAGGCTGAAGCTGCGGAAGTCCACGTCAAGAACATGGTCGAGAACATCAATAAACACGGATGGGACGACCAGTGGTTCCTTCGGGCATACGATTATTTCGGAAAGAAAGTTGGCAGTAAAGAAAACGAAGAAGGTAAAATATTTATTGAGCCACAGGGTTTCTGCATAATGGCAGGGATAGGACTGGAGGACGGTAAAACTCGCTCAGCTCTCGACTCCGTTAAAAAATACCTCGACTGTGAATATGGAATTGTATTGAATAATCCCGCTTTTACAAAATATCATATCAATTTAGGCGAGATATCTACTTATCCTGCTGGTTATAAAGAAAATGCAGGTGTTTTCTGTCATAATAATCCCTGGATTATGATCGCCGAGACAATCCTCGGAGATGGTGACAGGGCCTTTGAGTATTACAAAAAAATTGCACCATCTTATCTTGAGGATATAAGTGACCTGCACAGGACTGAGCCTTATGTCTATTCACAGATGATTGCAGGCAAAGACGCTTTTAAACCGGGCGAAGCGAAAAACTCGTGGCTGACCGGAACTGCAGCCTGGAACTTTTATGCTGTAACACAATATATATTAGGTATCAGGCCTGAATATGATGGACTGCTAATCGACCCTTGCATTCCGAAGGATTGGGACGGCTTCACAGTCAAAAGGAAGTTCAGAAACGCAATTTATAAAATAACTGTACAGAATCCAAAGCACGTATCAAAAGGGATTAAGGAAATCCTTATTGACGGCAAAAAACTGAACGGCAATATCCTTCCGGCCTTTGGTGACGATAAAACCCATAATATTACAGTAATTATGGGTTAGTTCCTGTGTTTATAAATTCATAATTTTAATGCCGTGTGGTTCCAAGCTGACATTTATGGATTTCCCGCTTGAATCGAATACTTTCGTTTTCTCGCTTTTATCACTGCTGTTTATGACGACAAGTTTTTTGCCTTTTGGGTAGTATGCACAATCTGTATAAATATTGCTGCACGTCCATGGTCCGAAGTCACCTTGCCGGCCGGCCGCCCAGAAGAGCGATCTGTGTAATAATCGCGTATTTTGCGGAGTGAATTTATAACCTGATAGATAAATAGACCTGCCCTTTTTAAAATTATGTACTGCAATCTTTGGTGAGCCTCCTTTATCGGCAAGCACTTTCGTTTCTTTATCTACAACAAAAACTTTATCGATGTCATTTCCAAAATCGATTTCACCTTCCATATCCCGCATTATGAAATGTTTTTCATCAGGCACCGAGAATTCCATTTGGCCTTTATTCAGCGTCAAGCCGATTTCTCTATCGACTCCTAATAGATGTGACAATTGGAAGTATTGAGTATTATGCTGATAGGCGGAAGGCTCAGCGACGCCGATGAATCCTCCGCCATTGGCAACCCAATCGGTAATAGCTTCGATGATCTTCTCGTTCTTCCAGTGCTCTGAGCCGGTCCAGGCGCTGTTAACCCGGCCTGCGTTGATAATGACCTGGTTGTCTTTTGGGATGCCATCCTGGAGAATATCGTCACAACTGAGGAACGTGACATTCACCGGCAGGCCCGCCAGGGACTCAGTCAGTTCGTACAATTCCATCCCGTGGATGAAGTGACCGACATACACCCAAGAACGCAGCTTGCCCCAGGCTGTCAACACGGCCACCTTGACGGGGGCTGTGTAAGGCTTGTCGTTCTGGTGGAATCCGCGCAGGGTTCTGAACTCTTCGGTGATTTGCGTCACCGTCTCGACAAAGTCGCCAAAGCCCTCAACTAAGTGCAGATAGCCGCCCAGGCCGATTCGGTCCACCGGCTCGCGAAGCAGTCCCCGGCGGATGTTGGCCCAGAAACGCCTTGCGTCCCGGGCCGGATCGCCGCCTTCCATGAAGGTGGGTTCACCTTTCAGGCCGGTCGGGAAAAGATAGGGATGCAGACGCAACTCCCTGGTTTTGACGCCTCTGACGCCTGCACACAGCCGGGCTTCGAAGGCATTGAACACACATTTGATCAGGCCATCGAAGTCGAAGTCTTTGAATCGATCGCTGTAGGGCTCGGTGCCGACCCAGTGATCATCGTAGAACATGTAGGCCTGCTTGCCAGCCGCATGAACCAGGTCAATGCACTTTCTCCCGAAGCCCGTGACGAATTCATTCATGAAATCCATCCAGTCAAGCAGACGCCGGGACGGTACATTGTGGCTGGAGCAATAAGAGCCGTTGTTGACGAAGTCTTCGCTGGTCAGCTCATAGCCTTTGGCCTCTGCGAAGAGGCGCATTGCAAGGGGGCTGACTGTCATCTCATAAGAGCCCCAGTCTGCATAAGTGAAACGCAGTTCGGCCGAATCGCCCCAGAACCAGGCGAAATTGTAGAACATTGATGTAAAGCGTACTATTTTTGTTTTTTGATGGTCTTTTAGCCATTTCTCCAGATAGCTTAATATAAATTCCTGCGTTTCTGGATAGATCGGATCAATCACCATCAGGTGTTCTCTGTCACCCCAGTTATTGGTGATGTGATTATACATCGAAATGGCTTCCCAGATTCGATAGGCCAGGAAATTTACCGTATATTTATGCCATTTCTTCGTGTCTTGTACGGTTACAATTCCCTTTCCGGGATCAAAGCTCCACCGCTTGGCAGGGATTTCTTCTCCGGTAGTTCTATCAAAAACCTGCCACCATTTTTTAGGGTCATCGTTTGTATTGATTTTGAATTGCTCTCTAAAATAACCACTTAATAAATCTATTTTTACTGTGTCACTTTCTGCGACAACCGGATAGCTCATTAAGTAATTCTGCTGGAGTTTATCCGGATGTGCCTTTGCCCATTTATTATCTATACGAACAAGACAAATGGTGGAGTAAACGTCATATCCCAGGGAGATTATTTTGTCCGACAATACTGTTCCGTCACTATCTCTTATTGCGTCGGCCCCCCATTTTTTTGCAAGCTCTAATGTTAAATCCTCATAGCCTGCCTCTCCCGGCAGGGTAAAATTCCCTTTATTCAATACTTTATCAGTCATATCAACCTTTCAATTATGTAAAGTGGGCACAACCCACACACGTTATTCCTTGCTTTTTCTCTCTTTCAGGTCCACTTCTATCTTGGCCAGCAGCTTTTCACTTATAGGATAGAAACAAAGCACAAGCCCGCATATAAGTATGAAAGCCGCAGGGATAATGCTGAACAGCAGTTTTATTCCATTGATTAGCGTCGGGGTTATTGGTAAATCTTTATCATAACCATACCACCCTAAAATATACAAACCTAAAAAGCCCCCGATCGCAACACCCATCTTTATGGCGAACATGATGCCCGCGATAATCAGACCCGTGGCCCGTTGCCTAAACTTCCACTCATGAAAGTCTGTGACATCGGCGAACATAGCAAAGAAGAACACCGGCATGGCGCCGGCCACGACCGACCAGATGAAATTCATGATGCCAAGCAACACAAAGTTGTCCTGTGGTAGCCAATAGAATGCCCCACCGATGGCTACGCTGGCCAGGGAGAGAAAAATCATCACTGTTTTTCTATCAAAGTGCTTTTTGATAAGCGTGCTGATTAAGACACCGGCCATCATGCCGAAGGTGCCGATCGTTAAGAAGACAGTCGTTTGGTCGAAGTCCAGTTTCAGGGATCTAAAAGCCCAGGTGAATAGGACCTCACTGCCGTTACCGTTAACATAATTAAAATAGTATGCCACCATCCCATTGCGAATCATGTTATGAATAAGCCAGAATATCGACGCAACAAATATCACGATCCAAGGCATGTTCCTGGCGACGTCCTTGAGGTCCCGCCTAAACGTACTTTTCTGTCCCTTTGGTGGTTGGACCCGTTCGCGCGTGGTCAGGAATGTAATGAGCAGCAGGACGATGGCGATCGCACCGAAGACCCCCATGGTGACCTGGTAACCGAGGGCCTGGCTATACCCCAGTTCCTCATTATAGCCCGGATGGGAGGGATCGGCCCCGAAGTACTTGGCCAACGGTAAGGTAAAGGTGGTAATTAACATCATACCGACAAACGCAAAGAAAAAGCGATATTGAGACAGGGTGGTTCGCTCATGCGGGTCTGGCGTCATCACGGCCATAAGTGAGGAATAGGGGATGTTGATAGCTGTATAGGCCATGGTCGCCAAAATATAGGTAACATAGGCATAAACAATTTTCATATTTTGGCTCCATGCAGGTGTGATAAACATGGCACACGCCAGAATCCCGTAGGGAACAGCCATCCATAATAAATAAGGCCGGAACTTGCCCCATCGTGTGTTAGTGCGGTCCGCGATCATGCCCATTATGGGGTCATTGATCATGTCCCAGACACGCGTAATGAGAAACATGAAACCCGCCACTTTTGCCGGGATCCCAAAAACATCCGTATAGAAGATCATAAGAAAGAAGCTCCACGCCTGGTATAGGATATTGGACGCTGTATCCCCCAAGCCGTAGCCTACTTTCTCAACCATGGATAGTCTTCCACCCAATGGGGCAAAAGTCCAGGTCGTTGCATCCCATGCGATGACTTTCGAGGTTGAATTATTATTGTCTTCCATTGTGATTTGTTCCTCTGTAGGACATTATAGATAATTTAGATTCGACTAACAAGCACATCATATATTGCCGTTTGTGTCACGATCCGAATGGGCATCATTTAACAGGACATGCACCGCATCTGCAAGATAAAATTCAAAAAGATTAAAAAAACAACGCCGCCAAAACGAATCCTTAACCGTAGATACACGCTGTAGTCCGAGATAGATTCTTCTTGTACCTGCCGTCGAGATTGGCAGGCTTTTAGCACGCTGCGGTGCTGTCGGGTCTTTTTACCATAATTTTGAGAGGCAAGGGCGCTATGGCTTTCGTGTTGACGACGGTATCGCAGGTCAACTGCAGGGGCCCAAACTGCGCTACTTGTTCCTCCAGGCCATGCGTCAACCTTCCTGAGCGGCTTTGATTCTTATGATCCCCCCTCGATTATTTAATGTGTTTTCCATAAAAAATCTTCCACCTAATCCCCAAGAACAATATAATATTACAAAAGTATATGTTTGATTAGATGAGTACTTAAAGGAGAATTAGAAATGTTGCGAAAATCATATTTGATAATTTTGATTGTATTATTGGTATTATTTGTCCAGCCGTCCTCGGCGGTGGTGAAGAATGTTATTCTAATGATCGGGGATGGTATGGGATTTGAGCAGGTCAAGGCTGCGTCACTGTATGCATACGGCGATGTGAATAGCTTGCCCTTTGAGAAATATTACCGTGGGGAGATGATGACGCATTCGGAGAATTCTTATCTTGATAAAATTCATGCGACGGATTCGGCGGCGGCGGGCACGGCCATGGCGACGGGACAAAAGGTAAATAACAATGTTATCAGCCAGAAATCAGGTAAGCCTATTAAGACGATCCTGGAACATTTGCAAGAACAGGGAAAAGCAACGGGACTGGTAACGACTGTGCCCATAACACATGCTACGCCTGCAGTATTTGCAGCCCATACAAGACATCGAAATCGGTATAGAGACATTGCAAATGATTATCTTAATCAAACACGCCCGAACATCCTTTTCGGAGCCTACTACGCAAATGGTAAAGGAATGACAGAAAACAAAGCTAAGCAGGCCGGTTACACTGTAGTCAAAACGAGAGAACAGATGCAGCATGTAGTGGAGCATATAGACCAGGATTCTACGGAAGAAGTGTTCATAGCGGGATTGTTTTCACCGGATGAAATGCCGTGGGAATATGATTATTATTATCCGTGTAAAAATCCGCTCCTTCGACCCGGCTCAGGACAGGTTTCGCAAGTACGTAAAAACGATACGCCTACTTATGATACGGTCCCTCATTTATCAGAGATGACCGCAGCAGCGCTGAATATGCTGGATAATGATTCGAACGGATTTTTCCTGATGGTCGAAGGCGGCATGATAGATTGGGCAGGGCATGATAATATTATTGAGGACAATATATTTGAAACGTTGGAATTTGCCAGAGCATTTCAGGTGGTCTTAAATTGGGCTGGCGATCGAGAAGATACTTTGATTATAGTCACAGCGGATCACGAATGCGGCGGGTTAAAGGTCGTAAAATCGCTAAGAAAAGGACTTATACCGGAGGTGCTCTGGGCTTCGAAAGATCACACCGGCTTGAATGTACCAGTTTACGCAATAGGACCCGGAGCCAAAGAATTTGTCGGCGTAATTGATAACACTGAGATTTTTACAATAATCATGAAATTAACAAATAAACAAAATGTTGAAAAAGTAACTTACCAGCTAAAAGAATCAAGCGTTTCACTGAATTGAAAAATGATTCTACCCGAGCTTAAGATACAATTACCAAATTGGATTGAACACTTCTTAGCCGAGACCGGACATTTTCACACTCAGATTGAAGAGCAAATGCGTTTAGCTATAGAGCTTTCCCGCCGAAACGTAGAACAAAAAACCGGAGGCCCTTTTGCAGCAGCTGTGTTTGACCACCAAGGAAACTTAATAGCCCCCGGTGTCAACATGGTAGTATCTGCCAACTGTTCTGTTCTACACGCGGAGATTGTAGCAATAGCTCTTGCGCAGAAGATATTAGGCCGATACGACATAGGAGATGGCGGCAAACTTCACTACGACCTTGTTACGACGACGGAGCCGTGTGCTATGTGTCTTGGTGCTGTACACTGGTCTGGGGTAAGCCGACTGATTTGCGGTGCCAGAAACAAAGACGCACGAAAAATAGGCTTCGATGAAGGTGCAAAAGCTCCGGATTGGGCAGGTGAGCTTGAACGTCGTGGGATAACTGTTGTGCGCGACGTATTACGTCAAGAAGCAGTAGAAGTCCTTGAAGAATATAAAGCCTCAGGCGGCCCAATATACAATGCCGGCCAGCCCGGAGATTCTTCCCAGTCATAATTGAAGAAACACATCTGTTTACCTATTCTGTTGCACTAATCAAAAGACCCACTTAGCGCATTTGAAGCTGTATTAACTCAGATCTTTTTTATTACACAATATTGCACGCGAACTATCCGGACGGATTACGAGTATAAATAAACAGACCTGCAATTATATTTCAAAATAAAATGAGGTAGCTGAAAATGAAGGCACAAAAAACTATTTCAAAAAAACATTGGACTTTTACTCTTCCGTTTTTATGCGTTTTTACCGCCCTGCTACTTGGAGGTTGGCTGCTTAGTGCAGGAGAAGAAGCTATCCCTTCTGTGAATAAGGTGGTTATCGATGATTTCACAAGGGAAACAAAAGATGCGAAAGGCAATCTCAGATGGACTTTGGTGGTTGGTCAAACAGGTGATAATACAATTAGCGACGTCGAATCCGCACAGGACAAGGGAAGGTCTTTCCTGCATATTAAGAAACTTGTCTCCCCAAGACGTAATTGGTACCTTGCATGTGCTCGAACTGATTTAGCTGATAATAACGATATCTTAAATGTTGCTGCTTGCGACGGAATCTACCTGCTGGCAAAAGGCAAACCAGCAATGTGGATTTTGGGGCTTTGGATGAATGACACAAAAGGTAAAACGCAGCTATATCAGGCACAATTTGAATTGAAAAATCAATGGCAGGAAATCCATGTCCCAATTCGTAGTTTCAGGATATTACCGGTTAAGAAAACCCTTGATAGTAAGGAAGTGTTATGGTTTGGTAGTACGGAAAGATCAAAACAGGGAACCATAGAAATATTCCTGGACGAGATTGGATTTTACAGAGAGCAGAGAATGTATAACAAACTCACACCTGAAGAAGAATGGATTATCATTAACAAGGGAACGGAGCGCCCCTTCAGCGGGAAATACAATAACTATTTTGAAAAAGGTGTATATACCTGTAAACGTTGTGGAGCTGAGCTGTTTGAGTCGGATGCGAAGTTTAAATCTGAATGTGGCTGGCCGAGCTTCGACGAGCAAATTCCTGGAGCTGCTAAGTGGCAGCCGGATGCTGACGGCGTTCGAACAGAGATTATCTGTGTACGATGCGGGGCACATCTTGGGCATGTGTTTTTGGGCGAGGGAATTACGCCGAAGAACACACGATACTGCGTGAACTCTATCTCGATGAACTTTACACCGGCTGAAAATAGAAAGACAGAAAGGGCAATATTCGCATCCGGTTGTTTCTGGGGAACCGAGTTTTATTTTCAAGCAACGTCCGGCGTGATATCAACAACAGTTGGTTACACCGGCGGCCATGTGGACAATCCTACTTATAAGCAGGTTTGCACCGACATGACCGGCCATGCAGAAGCTGTCGAGGTTGTGTATGACCCATCGAAAATAAGCTATGAGCAATTAGCAAAGCTGTTTTTTGAAACGCATGATTTCACACAATTCAATCGGCAAGGACCGGATATAGGGACACAATATCGCTCTGCTATCTTTTATTTAAACGACCAGCAGAAACAAATTGCCACTCAATTGGTCGATACGTTGCGGAAAAAAGGCTACGATGTGAAAACTCAAATAGCGCCTGCTGACAAATTCTGGCCAGCGGAGGAGTATCACCATGACTATTACACCAAAACCGGCAAGACCCCCTACTGCCACACATACAGAAAAATATTCTGATCGCTTACTTTTACTTTTATTCTTTTCTTGCCTTTCTCGGAAATCCAGACGATAATATCTTCTGCAGCAACAGGAACTTCACCCTTGATCTACGTCCCAGTCCGGAAATACCTTACCAATCTGTTCGAAGTCCTGACGCTCTGATTTTTTCCGGTCTTTGTTCGCTATATGTGGCTCATGATTTGACTTTGCCTGAGCAAGGCAAATATGTAGAATCAAACGCAAAGGACAAGATAAATTCAACGAAGGAAAGGAATTGATGATGCGGTATAAAAAGACAGCGATTCTCATATTTATTGTTCTAAGCGGTTGTGGCACATTAAAATCCCCAGAGACCATTCAGGTGCCGGTTACGAATGTGTATCACAGCATCCAAGTTGCCGATCCTTACCAATGGCTGGAAGACTGGCAGGACCAGCGTGTACAATCCTGGAGCAATCAGCAAAATGCCTACGCCCGCAAAATATTGGACAACTTACCGCACGTTAAAGAGCTTCGCAAACGGATTACTGAGATACTTACTGCTGAGTCTGTCAGCTATTACTCCCTTTCCTGGCGGAAAGGAAAGCTCTTTGCCTTGAAGCGGCAGCCACCGCTGGAGCAGCCGCTCTTGGTAGCCATGCCTTCAGCGAATGAACCGGAAGATGAGTGGATTATTGTAGATTTGAACAAGATTGATCCAAGCGGCGCTACTTCAATCGACTGGTATGTAGCTTCCCCGGGCGGCCGCATAGTTGCAGTTTCTCTTTCGGTCGGTGGGTCAGAAAGTGGAGATGCGCACATCTACGAAACAGCTAACGGCAATGAACTGCCGGAAGTCATTTCACGTGTCAACGGCGGTACAACCGGTGGTGATGTTGCCTGGAAGCCAGATGGAACGGGGCTCTACTACACCCGTTGTCCGCGCGAAGGGGAACGTCCGCCAGAAGATATGGACTTTTATCAGCAGGTCTGGTTCCACAAAATCGGAACGCCATCCGACGAAGATCGCTATGAGATCGGCAAGGATTTCCCCCGCATAGCAGAGATCAATCTTGAGGCTGATATGCGTTCTGGTCGTGTGCTCGCGACTGTTCAGTATGGTGACAGCGGTCGTTTCGCACATTATATTCGTATGCCACAAGGACAATGGACGCAGATAGCCAACTACAATGACCAGATAGTGCAGGCGACCTTCGGCGCTAATGATACGTTGTTTCTTATTTGTCGGGCCAGCGCGCCCCGTGGTAAGATATTGCGGCTATCATTAGCTGAGTGCTCCTTGGAGAAAGCAGAAATCATTATTCCTGAGTGTGATGACACGATTGTTTCTGATTTCTATGGCCCTTCGCCGATGGTAGTTACAGAAACCTGTTTGCACGTCACATATCAGCTTGGAGGTCCTTCTCAGATTCGTGTTTTTGACCACAATGGAATGAAACAAACCGGACCTGAAATTAGGCCCGTCTCCAGCATAGGGCAAATCGCTGCATTGGATGACGATAGCATTCTTTACCGTAACTCTTCATACATTGATCCACCGGCCTGGTACAGATTCGACCCTGATAAGGCAAAGACAGGAAGAACCGGCCTGATTGACAAGTCGCCTGTTGATTTTATGGACTGTGAGGTTGTTCGAGAATATGCAACGTCTAAAGACGGCACAAAAGTTCCTGTTAATATCATCCGCCGCAAAGGTACCGTCCTTGATGGTACGAATCCTGTGTTACTCAATGGCTACGGGGGCTATGGGATTAGCCTGGCACCTCGCTTTGATGCTCTACGCCGTGTCTGGATTGATCAAGGAGGCATTTACGCTCAAGCCAACATACGCGGAGGCAGTGAATTCGGTGAACAATGGCACAAGGAAGGCATGCTGACCAATAAGCAGAATGTCTTTGATGATTTTGCCGCTGTAATGCAGCACATGATTAATGCCGGATATACAAGGCCTGAAAAACTGGCTATTATTGGCGGCAGTAATGGCGGACTGCTAATGGGCGCGATGATCACACAACACCCAGAACTGTGCCGGGCAGTTGTTTCCTTTGTGGGCATCTATGATATGCTGCGAGTGGAACTTTCACCTAACGGCCAATTTAACATTCCTGAATTCGGAACCGTGAAAAATCCTGAGCAGTTCCAAGCTCTTTACGCATATTCGCCATATCATAATGTTAAAAATGGTACTGATTATCCATCTGTATTGTTTCTAACCGGAGCAAATGACCCCCGTGTTGATCCTATGCACTCGCGCAAAATGACTGCTCGGCTGCAAGCAGCAAGCTCATCAGGTCGGCCTGTTCTACTGCGAACTACCTCAGATACTGGTCACGGCCTAGCCACACCCCTCAGTGAGCAGATTGAACAGAGCGTCCACTATTATGCCTTTCTGCTGCACGAGCTTGGATTAGGATACACTCCATCAAAGCCTCAATCACAGTAATTCAGAATATATGTGGCAGCTGCCAGTTTAAATATATATTTTATCCATCATTCTGGGAAACGGGATGCACTGCCTGATATGTTTTTCGCCGGTAAGCCAAGCGACGGTTCGCTCGACGCCAAGCCCGAAGCCGCCGTGTGGTACAGAGCCGTATTTTCGCAAATCAAGATACCAGTTATAAGTCTCAACATTCAAGCCCTGTGCTTTAATTCGTTCAACCAGCCTGTCGTAATCATCCTCTCTGACCGAGCCGCCGATGATTTCACCAAAGCCGGCAGGTGCAAGCAAATCAAAATTCAGAACAACCTTCTCATTGTTTCTATCGGTCTTCATATAAAAGGCCTTGGCTTCTTTGGGATAGTGCGTGACAAAAACAGGTTTGTCGTGCATTTGCGAGATAATAGTTTCATCTGAGCCGCCTAAGTCTTTGCCCCATTGAAACTCAGCGGCTAATTTTGCGTGTTTAGGATTATTTTCTATTTTTATGTCCACCTCACTCAACTCCCCACGAAGTTCGATCAGCTCAGCAGCATTTTTGTCCCTCTTCCATTGTTTAATCTGGCCTTTCTGCTCGTCTTCGAGCACTGCGATTCTACTTTCTATTTTTTGCTTTTGACTTTGCAGCTCTTTTAGCTGCCCTTCGAGGAAATCACTGGTTTTTGGCCCAGTGAGAATTTCAACAGCTTCGGTGTAAGTCAGTCTATAAAATGGTGGCTTGATCTTTTCCAAAGCTTCTATGTTAGCTCCTAATGTTTCAAGCTGACTCTTGTTGTTTTGCAAAACTTGTTCAGCTACGAATGAGACAAAGTTTTCAGCCAATTCGAGCAGGCCGTTAAGGTCTATAAAAGCCACTTCCGGTTCCACCATCCAGAACTCGGTCAGGTGCCTGCGAGTTTTACTTTTTTCTGCTCTGAAGGTCGGGCCAAAGCAATAGACCTTGCCGAAGCTCATCGCTGCTGATTCGAGGTACAACTGGCCGGTCTGTGTCAGATGCATGGGACTTCCAAAATAATCGACCTCAAAAAGAGATTGCTGGTCCTCGCCGACTATTGTTGTAAAAATGGGTGTATCGATTAGCGTAAAGCCGTTGTCGTTGAAAAATCTACGGATGGCATCAATAACAGTATGACGGGTTTTGCCGATGCACCACTGCCGCTGCGAGCGAAGGTGCAAATGACGATGCCTCATTAGAAAATCGACGCCGTGCGATTTTGGTGTGATGGGATAACCCTCAGCAGGCGAGATTATCTCTGCATTTGTTACAACCAGTTCATAGCCGCCGATGCTCCTTTGGTCGGCTCGAACGGTTCCGGTTACGGTCAGTGACGATTCCTGGCTGAGGTGTTTTAGCTGCTCGAAAAGCTCATCAGGGACATTTCCTTTTTCAACAACACACTGACAAAGCCCCGTCCCGTCCCTAATGATTAAAAATTGCAACTTCCCACTTGCCCGGCTGTTATATAGCCAGCCTTCGAGAGTAACTTCACGTCCCACACAATGTTTCAATTCAGATATATAAGTTTTAGCTTTATTTGACATCTTTTTATATTTCTCTCTTAAGTTTTTCTGTTTTTTGGCGGCTATGTGAGCCCATTAAAAATCTTTGCTTTCTGAATATTATAAACCTTAAAATGGTTTTTGGAAAGCGCGGAATTGATTGTTCTCCTGTTTGTGATACTCCCCACTATTTTTATTGAACGATTTCCAATTATGTGATATAATATAATTAGGATGGATGGAGAAAGGCGGTTAAAGCGAAATGATAAACCCTGACACACAAATTGAATTGGAACGTCCATTACAAAATATTGAGCCACCTTATGGCCAATGTGATAGATGCCACTATGTAGGTACCGAAATTGTCTCTAACAGAATTTGTCCAATTTGCCAATGTAATCATCAAGGAGGTTACAATCACTGGCCGGACCCCGAACTAACAGAATTATGGTATGACGCAATAGCGATGTGGAATGAGCGGAGGGTAGAACTCTCGGCGGTAGTTGCTGCGATGTATTTTGAAAGCTCCGTCTTCCATTTGATATTCTGGGGTTGCGGTCGGCCTAATCATGAACTTAGCTGGAGAGGTTTAAATTTTGATGAAACAGCAAAGAAACAGAAAGAGATTTGGGCTTTTTTGAACTCAATTAGAACACATAAGAAGACAAATAAAGCTCTGAAGAGGATATTTGGTTCAACCGGTCGGGAAATGCTGGTTAGAGTTCTGGGAGAGAATGACGCGAGAAACTTCTGGAGCAATTATGTCCGACTGGCCAAATACAGAAACGACGTCGTTCACAAGGGAAGAAGGTCGATAATACGGATTAACGGGACACCTGTTCGTTCGGATCGTAATTCTGATGCAATACTCGACTGGTGTATAAAATTTATTCGTGATTGCTGGAGTGTGTTTGCGAAACTACATAACGAATTTATTCATAAATCGTTGTCTGAAATAAAGAAGGATCCATAATCAACTTCCAATACCCTAAATGTAATGATTGGCTAAGTGCAGCTTGTTCTTCTTCAAACGTATAAGGCCACCATCCTTCATTATCTTCAGGTAAAAAGACCCAGATAATTAATGCCATAACTACAGCAGCGGCTGAGAGCCAAAACCATTTCACGGTGCCCTTTGGTAAAATGGTGTGGGCCGCAAGTGTAATAAGTAAAAGCGCTATTAATTTCCAGGGAGCATCAAAAACAAGCGCACCAATTATGAGCGCTACAAGCAACACTAAGCCAATCCACTTGAAGATTAGCTTTACGATTCCGCATTTTTTCTTTTCCTGGTTTTCCTCAGCCATCTTATATATAAAGTTTTTCACGCAAGTGATTGAGCAGCTGATCTGTTGAGACCCGTACCTGCTCCATCGAGTCACGCTCGCGAATGGTGACGGTGTTATCCTGCAAGGTTTGGCCATCTACGGTGATACAGAATGGCGTGCCAGCCTCATCCTGTCTTCGGTAACGCCTGCCAACGGCGCCTTTTTCATCGTAGAAGCAGTTGAAATACCTTTTCAGGTCGTTGTATATATTATGCGCCACCTCCGGCATGCCTTCTTTTTTGACTAACGGAAAGACGCCGACCTTGATAGGCGCCAGCGCATGATGGAATCGTAATAGGTTCCTTTGTTCGCCGCGCACTTCTTCCTCGTCGTAGGCATCGACCAAAAATGCAAGCGTGCTCCTGTCGATACCGGCACTCGGCTCGATAACGTACGGGATATAACGACTTTTTTTCTGGTCATCAAAGTAAGAAAGCGGGCCGGACTGGTAATCTTCGGCTTCTTCGGCAAGTTTGATGTTATTTAAGTTCCGGTCATTTTCAAACCATTTATTAAGTGTTCTCATTCCACGCTGATGCTGTCGCAGGTCGAAGTCCGTGCGGTTGGCAATGCCTTCCAGCTCCTGCCAGTCGCCGCTTCCGAATGGGAATTTATACTCCACATCAACACAGGCCTTTGCATAGTGGGCAAGCTCGTTAGCTTCGTGGACACGGAATTTCAGATTTTCTTTTTTTATTCCAAGATTCAAATACCAGTTAAATCGCTGCTCCTTCCAGTGCTCGTACCATTTTTCATCGGTGCCCGGCTCACAGAAGAATTCAAGCTCAGCCTGCTCAAATTCGCGGGTGCGGAAGATAAAGGCCTTGGTGGTGACTTCGTTGCGAAAGCTTTTGCCTATCTGGGCGATACCAAAAGGGATTTTGACCCTTGTTGTATCTAAAACGTTCCTGAAGTTTACGAAAATACCCTGAGCAGTCTCCGGACGCAGATACATCAGCATCGAATCATCGATGTTGGCTCCCATTTGTGTTTCAAACATGAGCCGAAAAGGCATCGGCTCAGTAAATTGGCCTGTTGTGCCGCAGTTGGGACAAACTTTGCTGCTCAAATCCTGAGCCTTAGCAATAGCAGCATCGATGGCGATATGCTCGGTATGCTCCTGTGTACCTCCGCTTCCTAACGGTCGCGGCTCTGTCTCGGCGATTTTTTCTTTAAGGTGGTCAACGCGTGTTCGGATGTTACACTTTTTACATTCGGCGACAAGGTCAGCGAATTGGTCGGCATGGCCGGAAGCTTTCCAGGCCAATGGGTGCATCAGGATACTACAATCCAGGCCAACGATATCATCCCGCATCTGGACGACGCTTTTCCACCAGGCCTTTTTGACATTATTTTTTAATTCTACGCCGAGCGGGCCATAGTCATAGCAACTGGCAAGGCCGCCGTAAATTTCGCTGGACTGAAATATAAAACCCCTTCGCTTGCAAAGCGATACAATATCATCAAGCTTGGTGATTTTTGCCATATTTTACTCTCCAAAAAATCAAACAGAGTCTATTATATATGTTTAATTTCTTTTGTCCACGTTTAGCCATCGCCGGTACGGTGATGGATTAACCTTTTTAGGAGGTTTAGGTTGGGTAATGATCGAACCAAAATCTGCATCATCGGTGCCGGACCAGCGGGTCTGATGGCGGCGATTTTCTCCGCCAAAACAGGTGCCCGGACGATGGTAATTGAAGTTAATAAAAGCCCGGGCCAAAAGCTGCTCCTAACTGGAGCAGGACGGTGCAATCTAACACACGAAGCCAAGCCCAAAGAACTCATCCGAGCGTTTGGGGACAAAGGCAGCCCGTCCCCCGTAGGACTGCGGAGGGTGGAATTCCTAAGTTTCTGTCTGCATCGATTCTCATCTCAATATATTCAGGATTTTTTTGTACAACTTGGGCTCCGGTTAAGGCTTGAAAAAGATGGCTGCGTGTTTCCAGCCACCGACCGTGCCGGCGATGTAAGAGACGTTTTGTTCACAGAAGCAAAAAGGCTCGGCGTACATTTCACTCTTTCAGAAAAAGTCCAAAGTATTACCAAGCACACAGAATATTTTGCCGTCACCTGTGCCTGCGTAACCTGTGCAGGCAACACAGGTGCAGGCAGTAGTCCCTCACAGAAAATCCTGGCCGAAAAATTGATTATTGCTACAGGAGGCATGAGTTACCCCCCTACCGGTTCAACAGGCGATGGTTACAAATTCGCTAAGCACCTTGGGCATACGATCATCGAGCCGAAGGCCTCTTTGGTGCCTTTAGTAACACTCGAAAGCTGGCCGGGCGAGCTGGCTGGAACATCATTGGATAATGTGAAAATAACTGCATCATTCCGCCGTAAGGTGTCCCCAAAGGGAAGCAAGAAGAAAATTGTTGTAACAGGTTTGATGCTTTTTACACACGATGGCATCGGCGGGCCGGCTGTGCTTGAATTGAGCCGATTAATAACCGATTTTTTGCCTCCCTTTGGGGACACTCCCGAAAGGGACGCCTTACGGTGCTTACGGCGGAGCGACAAAAAGCCTCTGGAGATAATTATCGATTTAGCCGCTGTCTCCAGCGAAGCCGAGCTTGAAAAAATGATTATTAGTCAAATCAATAAACATCCCAAAAAGACTATTTCCGGCATTTTGGCTGAATTTGTACCGAAGCGTGTTTCAAAAGTTTTATGCAGACAGCTTAATTTTTCTGAAAATCTTCCCGTCCTGAGCCGGGTCGAAGGATTTGCCAACCAGTTAAATAAAAACCTGCGAAGGAAACTGTTGCATTTTCTAAAGGCTGTGCCTCTTTCGATTGTTCGAACAAGGCCGATTGCCGAGGCGATGGTGACACGCGGCGGCGTAAGTACGGCTGAGATAGAGTCTAAGACAATGGAGTCGAAGATTTGCCGGGGACTATATTTTGCCGGCGAGGTAATCGACGTCGATGGCCCCTGCGGCGGCTATAATCTTCAGATGTGCTGGTCAACCGGTGCCCTGGCGGGTCTCTCTGCCCGGGCAAGGAAAATAACCCCCAGTAACCCCCAGTGATACTGGGGGTTAACAATTTTTTTAACAAATTACATTTTACTTCTAAGCGCCAGAATGTGAAAATATCGTTTTGATATTAAGAACGCCGGGATAACGCAAAGCAGCAGATTTACAATCAAAACAGAAGTGTAAATATTAAAATCCCTCCTTGCAAACGGATTGATAATATGTACGAAGAAACCGAAAGGACTGTAGAATCGCAGGGATGGGATTCTCAGGGTAAATGATAACAAAAGAGGTAATATTAAATACAGAATAGTAAGAAAGATTAAAAGAATTGAAATTTTATTGTAAATAGGACTATAAACGACATAGATCTCAAGCAAAAGCAGAAGAAAAAGATAAAACGAAAAAATAATAACGAGATAAAAGAAATAGAGAGAGGGTTCCGCTTTGCTAATCATAGCTAAAAAGGCTGAAATTATGCCCCATATAAAAAATAAGCCGACAGCAAGAGTGAGATTAGAATTTAGAAACAGCGCAGAAGTCATACTTTTACCTATATGAAAACCAGCCCGGCGTAAGCCACAGCACTCAAGATAATGATCAAAACTTTTAATCGAGCCGAGCGGAATAAACACTACAGGAATTAAAGAAGCCAGCCAAAAGAGATAGAGATAAACTATACTTTCACGCAGATGCGGAAGGACAATACCTATAGCAATGAATTCATAGCCGAGCAAATACAGCAAAGCTCCAATCCTGCTAAATAACGGCTCCGTTTCTAAAGTGAATTTCCTTACCAATCCAATGACATTCCAAATACTCAGATAGAGAAGTACAGAGGTAATCAATAAGAGAACCGGAATGTTAATATTGTAGAATTCAACGAGATAGTTTTCGATCTTATGGACATGCCAGATAGCCCGATGCGAAAAGAAAATAGACGGCAGCAGTATCGGTGCTCCTAAAAAAAGCAAAAGTATCCAAACAAAAATGCTTGTTTTGGCCTGCTTTTTAACAGTTGCTGTATTAGATAACAGTAAGGCGACGGAATTAGTAAACAAAGCGGTTGAAAGCAATAACAAAATCACCTGTATCTGGAGAAAGCTGCTAACTTTGCCCAGCGAACCGAATGTCAGAAGGAGTATAAAGTTAATCGCCGCAAACAATATGGGCAGTAAATTTCTGCCCAGCAGGATACCAGCAGTTTTTTGAAGTGCAGAAAGTGGAAGCAACCGAAAAAAGTCATAAGTTTTATTAAATACCTCATTTTTTATAGCCGACCTGGAATTGATTGTCGCCCATATCCAGAGCACTACTATCTGTATCACTAAAAGCTGATAATAAACATTCTTACAAAATTTCTCAATTTCGATAGTGTCACTTTTTGTTTGGTAGAAGCTGTAATTCATGTATAAAAGCAGCACAATGACAGCAATAAATATCGTCAGATATATCCAGAGCTGACTGAAACGAAGCAGGCTGCAACGGTACCGCCTCATTAGTGGATTATTTAAAATCAGATTTTTTGTGACGATAGCCCTCATTTCTCACCAGCGGATATTTTCATAAACAAATCTTCAAGGTTTGTCTTTCGTTCGGAGATAGTCACAACTTTTATACATTCCTTTACCAAATATGCGTTAAGGTCAGCCAACTTTTCGAGTTCCTTTGTTATCTCAATTGTTATAGTATTATCTTGAACCGTGATTATCCTGGTATCGGGGAACTGGTTGATTAACGAGACCGCCCTTTCGCAATCAGACAAAACGGATATATCAACCATCCTCGAACCCATGATCTTCTGTTCAATCTCATCCACTGCGCCGGACAATTCTATCTTTCCATTATTCATTATTGCGATGTGAGAACAAAATCCCGACATCTCGGTCAATATGTGCGAAGATATGATAACTGTTTTCCCCTCACTGCTTAACTTCTTGAGCACCTTGCGCAACTGAATCCTTGCTTTAGGGTCCAGGCCGGAGGCAGGTTCATCCAGTAAAAACAGCTCAGGCTCATGGACCAAAAGGACTCCCACGCCCATACGCTGAACCATTCCTCTTGAGAGGTGGCGGATTAGGCTATTACGTTTGTCCTGAAGCTCAACATATTCTATGACCTCATCCACTCGCTTCGCAATCAACTCCGGCTGAACTTTGTACGCTCGTGCGAAGAACTCCAGGCATTCTTTGAGGGTAAGGTCACTGTAAAGATTGAAAAAATCGGGTAGAAATCCGATGTGTTTTCGTATATCAAGGTACTGTGTGGTCAAATCGTAGTCGAATAATTTAGCGGCGCCGCTTGTCGGTCTAAGCAAAGTACCCAGAATCCTTAACAAAGTGGTCTTTCCAGCACCGTTTGGCCCAATAAGGCCCATGACCTGTCCTTTCTCAAGAGACAGGCTTACATCATTAACGGCCACTAAAGTGCCAAATTCTTTTCTGATGTTACTTGCTTCCAGAATCTTCATATAGCAATACAGCTTGGTAATTTAGCAGTTGTTTCGCTTGCATGTCGAGAGCCTCATGGTCGAACGAGCGGTCAAAGCTCTCGTCAAATATAATTTTCTGGCCACAGAGTACACACAGATATGCAAATAATCAATAATAAATCAAATCCGTCCTGTCCGGCCCGCCTGCCCAGAGTGTTCGGCGGGCAGGATTCGTGACGAACCGAATAGCTCTTTTCTTGTCCCGAGCGACCTGTGGTAAGCAAACCTGTCTTGAGCGTAGTCGAAAGAGTCGAACCAAGTCGAAGGAATAATTCTCTGTTATAGTATTGTTTATAGTAGTACGACAATTCTGTCGTAGTAGAGTGGATAAATCTTACCCGTTTTTACCGCGGAGAAGTGCAAAAATACGCGATAAAGGAAATTCCATATTTTCATCCTTCGTAGTCCTAAGGACTCCTTTCGGAGCACTACGGAGAATAGACGTATAGCAATTTTAGAAACAGCTACTCGATTTTCAATTTACGATTTACAATCGGCAATCGGCAGTCGTAAATCGGAAATTTCCAATCAAAGCTGCTCACGCTTCCTCGTTCTTCTGCTCCGCAATATTATCGCTTCCGGCAACACTTTCAACGTCAGAGTTTGGGTTTTCCTGAGGTTGTTCGTCTTCGCTATGTTCGGCCTGTGGTGAGCCTGTCGAATCCGATTGTTGTTCACTATCTATCTGTTCTCCATTAGGAGTCCCCAGGACAACCTCATTGCCCTGTGCCTCTGCCGTTTTATCCTTGTGCGCGCTTGGCTGGCCTGGCTTAGACTGCTCATCTTCACTCGTCTCGGTTGAGGGTGCCGTAGCCTGGTCAATCTCTTCCTCCGTAAGGAGTCCCCAGGACTGAGTCTGTGCGGGCGGATCCTCTTCACTTTCACCAGACGAGCTGTGAACAACTTCAGAATCTTTTTGATGGATTGATTTGGCTGTTTGCTCTTCAGAGGTCCACTGAACCCTCCGCAAACTCAAACCAATCTTACGGTTCTCAGCATCAACCTTTAGAATCTTAACTTCAACTTCATCACCCACCTTAACAATATCCTGGGGCTTTTCAATTTTATGGTCCGCAAGCTCTGAAATGTGCAAAAGTCCTTCAAGATCCGGTTCAAGCTCAACAAACGCTCCAAAATTAGTCAGCTTTGCAATTTTGCCTTTGATTATATGGCCGGGAATATATTTTTCCGGAATGGCTCGAATCCATGGGTCTTCGTTCATCTGTTTTGTTCCAAGCGATATACGCTGTTTCCCTTCATTTACCTCAAGGACGACACATTTGACTTCCTTACCCTTCTGTATGGCTTCGCTGGGATGCCCATATTTTTTCGTCCAACTTAAATCAGAGATGTGTATCATACCGTCGATGCCCGGCTCTATTTCCAAAAAGGCGCCAAAATTAGTCATGCTCCGCACCTTTGCAGTAACAATTGTTCCGGACGGATACTTCTGAGCAGCTACCGTCCAGGGATTCACTTCAGTCTGTTTCAGCCCCAGCGAGATTTCCTGTTTTTCCTTATTAACGTTCAGCACAATTACCTCGATTTCATCTCCGAGATTGACAATCTCACTGGGATGTGTCAGGCGCTTCGTCCAGCTCATTTCGCTAATGTGCACCAGTCCTTCAACGCCATCTTCGAGCCGGACAAACACTCCATAGTTCATTACATTTACGATCTTACCCTTTACCCTCGCCCCGATTGGGTAGCGTTCTTCAATATCTTCCCATGGGCTGGGTCTTTTTTGCTTCAGACCCAGTGAAATCTTCTCATTTTCCTTATCAACACCAATTACAATGCATTCAATTTCCTGATCAAGCCCAACCACCTCTGAAGGGTGTGATATCCTGCCCCAGCTCAAATCAGAGATATGCAGCAGGCCATCCAAGCCACCCAAATCTACAAATACGCCAAAGTCTGCGATATTTTTCACCACACCTTTTCGCAA
>Ga0315541_1000593_pt1 | contig 38185 bp, 30 predicted proteins | sample SalMarSW160190MG_FD_203095 | JGI IMG/M metagenome (GOLD analysis project Ga0315541, IMG submission 203095) | Salt marsh sediment microbial communities from the Plum Island Ecosystem LTER, Massachusetts, United States - Salt Marsh Sediment SW1601-190 ...
CGTCCTGCTTGATGCTTGCCGGACCAAGTGCTAGAATGATGTGTGCATGCCGCTCGCGCATAAGCGAGTTGGTAGCGTGGGCAGCGCAGATGGTATGCGCGCGTTGCCGGAGCAAGCGGGGTACGTTCCATGTTGCGGTGGAGTAAAGAGAAGAAACCCGACAAGCGCAAGGAAAGCGCACCTCCTACGCCGGCAGCGCGGCCGACTCCTTCTCGGCCGGAACCCGCGCGGCCTGCGGTCCCCGAACGGCCGCGCCACGCCGCCGCGCGGGAGTCTACTAAGCCAATGGCGGCCGTGCCCCAGACGCTCGAGGAAGTTCTGGTCGAAGCGGGCAGGATAACTCAGGAACAACTGGACCAGGCCTTGGCGAAGCAGAAGGAAACCGGGGCGTTCCTGGGACAGATATTGGTGGAGCTCGAGTTCATCGATGAGAACTCGCTTACATCTTTTCTCGCCAAATATTGCAAGATTCCCCACTTGAGCTTGCTCGATTATCTTATCGATCAAAGCCAACTCCACATGATTCCTCAAGAGGTCTGTCTCAAGTACCGGCTGCTCCCCATCGACAAGTTGGGCAAAAACCTGACGGTGGCCATGGTCAATCCGCTCAACCAGGAGGCCCTGGAGAAGGTCCGGGAGCTCTGCCCCGATCTTCGGATTAAGCCAATTCTCTGTGCATGGAATCATTATGAGACGGTGGCGAGTCGCATGTTCGGCGACAAAGTGAAACAGGCCGCTGAAGCTCCCGCCCAGGCGCCGCCGGAGCTTAAGCCCAAGCCGGCCGTGGAAGCTCCCGCCCAGGCGCCGCCGGAGCTTAAGCCCAAGCCGGCCGTGGAAGCTCCCGCCCAGGCGCCGCCGGAGCCTGAGCCCAAGCCGGCCGCTGAAGCTCCCGCCCAGGCGCCGCCGGAGCCTAAGCCCAAGCCGGCCGTGGAAGCTCCCGCCCAGGCGCCGCCGGAGCCTGAGCCCAAGCCGGCCGCCGAGAAATCATTTGATGATGAAGCGGTACTCAACGAAGTCTTTAAGGCCGAAGAAGCCGAAGCGGAAGCGCCCGTTGCCCTGGCTGCCTCGAAGACAGGTGAAGTTGGCAGTTCGATCATGCAGGAGGTCGTCTCCGTGATGCGCGACAGCATGCGTGACACTTACGCAATTCTCGCGCGCCGGATGGAATTGTTCCGCGGGCTGGAGCCCGAAGTGGTGGCCAGGATATTCTCCAAAGGCATGACGCTCGAGTTCGAGGCCGGCCACGCCATTTTTGAAAAAGGGGACGAGAGCGAGGAGCTGTATGCCATTCTCGGCGGCAAGGTGGACATTGTCGACGGGAATCGGCGGCTGGCCACCCTGTCGCGCGGCGATATGTTCGGGGAGATGGCCCTGGTTAGCAGCGAGCCACGCAGCGCCACCGCCGTTGCCGTCGAGACCACCAGCGTGCTCGTGCTGACATTCGACGTCTTCGAGAAGATCCTGCCCAAAGAGGCGGCCATCCAACTGCTGGTCAATATCGTGATTACCTTGAGCGACCGCCTGCGTACTGCCAATAACTATATCAACGCGCACCTGAGTGACCGCGCATAACAAGGGGTGCGCTGTGAGCTTTGCATTTTTCCTTACGCTGTGTCCAATCAGGAGTGGCGGCAATGAGTGAAGCAGGTGTGCGCGTGCTCGTCGTTGAGAGCAACGCCGAGGAACGGGAACACTATAAGGGGATTTTGGCCGGCGAGGCATCGGAACGTGGCTTTGACCTGCAGGAGGCCGCCTCGGGCAAAGAGGGGCTCAAGATATGTCGAGCAGAGCAGCCCGGCTGTGTGGTCATGGGCGATAAGCTGGCGGACATGGACGCGGCAAGGTTTCTGGATGAACTGTCCGATGAGGCCGGCCGCGTCGCCACGCCCGTGGTCGTCGTGCTGACCCAGCGCAGCCGCAAAGCCGTGAACACGATCATGGGGTGCGGGGCAACGGATTGGCTATTCAAAGATGAGACAGATTCGTTGCTGGGGCGTGTGGTGGGCTATGCGGTTGAACGCCGAGCTACGGAGAAGCGGTTGGGGGAGCAGCGTGTACTTTTTAAGGCGTTCCTGACTGGTGTGCCGGGCTTTCTGGTGTTGAAGAACAAGGAGCTGCGGTATGAGGCGGCGAATCCGGCGTTTTGCCAGTTCCTCGGCAAAAGTCCGGACGAGATCGTTGGGCAGACCGACCAGAATCTGTTTTCAAAAAAGGACGCGAAAGTACTCCAAGACGAGGATAATAAAGCGATGCGATCGGGCATCCCGCATACCGACGTGCAGGAGGTCAGCGCCCAGGGCGGCAGCCGGTGGCTCGAGATCGCGCGCAGTCTGCTGATCGATGATACCGGCGAAACGACGGGGCTGCTGTGGTCGGCGCGTGACATCACCGCGTTCAAACAGATGGAAGATACAGTTGGCGAGAACCAGGAGTTTTATCTGGCGTTTGCTAAAGATCAAACGGAATTGACCTGCCGGTTGAATCCGGACTCGACGTTCGCGTTTGTGAACGAACCGTTGTGCCAGTTCTTTGGGAGAGACCGGCAAGCTCTGCTGGGGCAGAGCTTTCTTTCCGTGCTGCCCGAAGCGGGGCAGGAAGTGGTGAAAAAACATCTGGCCGCGCTGACGAAAAAGAATCCGGTGGCCACGCTGGAACTGGCCGCTGTAACCGCCGGGGGCGATCAACGCCACCAGGAGTGGACTACGCGCGCGCTCTTTGCCGACGACGGAAACCTCGAAGCGTACCTGGCCGTGGGGCGCGACATTACCGCCGCAAGGCAGGCCGAGCATGCACTGGCGGAACACCAGCAGCGCCTCAAAGAACTCGAGCAGCGCGCTGACGAGGCCGATAAGCACGCCGCGGAAATCGACCAATTGTTGGGCGAGAAAGACACGCAACTTCAGCAGCTCAGCGAACAGGTCAAGGAATTGGAAAAGGGCATCCAGGATAATGAGTTGCGGCTGACCGAAGCGCTCAACCTCTTTCCGCTGCCGTTCTGTGAACTGGGCAAGGATACGCATGTGGTCTTCTTCAACCAGGCCGGTCTTGAAGCATTCGGGTATACGCAGAAGGAGGTCAGCGCGGGGCTCAACCTCGTTGACCTGTTCCACCCCGACGACAAGAAACAGGCCACCGAAAGCCTGGCGAAGACGGTTCAGGGGAAAACCGTCGAGCCCGGCGAGTACCGAATGCTGCTCAAGGACGGTTCGGAAACCACCGTACGGCTGATCTGTGGACCCATACTTCAGAAAGGGCAAATCGCCGGGTTGCGCTGCTGCCTGGTCAATCTGGTTGATCGCCAGTCGATGGAACACGCCCTCGCAGCGGCCGCGCAGATGGCGACTGCCGCGACGCATGCCACCTCGCTCGCCCGTAACGTGAATGACCTTATGGTGACGGCCTTGCAAAACATGGCCCAATCGGATGCCAAGATGACCGGTCCCGATTCGGCCAAAATCGAGGAACTGCAGGACGTCCTTCAGAAGGTCGGCGCCTTTGTGCAGCAGATGCGGATGCACCTAGAGTAGCTGTCAGCCTGATAGTCCGTGTCAGAATCCGCCTTCACTTCACGACGTCCACACTCTTGGAATTTAAGCTGATGTGCTGTAGACTCTGTTTTAAAAAGGAGCAGCGAGATGAAAATCCGGATTTACTTTCTCAGCATTGTCCTGGTTGGGGTTCTTGGCGGCTGCTGGCGCATCGAGCCCGGCCGCGGCCCGGCGCTGGACATCGACCCGCACGAGAACGGCTATGTCGAAGAGGTCGATGGCACTACAGTGCTCCATCTTAAGGGTTCACCCTACGAGATGGGGTATCAGCACGGCGCGCTTTTGCGCGACAAGGCCCGCGCCACGGCGGATGGGTTCGACAGCCTGATAGAACTTGCGGCGAAAGACACTGGTGTCCCGCGGTTCGTGTTCGATTTGACGCTCGATGTGGTGTACAGCCTGTGCGAAAAGCACATCCCGGAGCGTTACAGGCGCGAGATGGAAGGCCTGGCCGATGGCGCGGGCGTAGACCTCAAGCTGGTCCGGCGCGCCCACGTGATATCCGTGGTTACGGAGCGCGGCTGCAGCGTGTTCGCAGTGTTCGGCAAGGCGACCAAGGACGGCAAGCTGTACCACGGGCGGAATTTCGACTGGGTCATGGATGCCGGGCTGCAAGACAATGCGGCGCTTCTGCTCTACGAACCGGATAACATGGCGCCGTTCGCCTCGGCGGGCTACATCGGCATGATCGGCGTGCTCTCCGGCATGAATATGGAAGGCATCGCGGTGGGCCAGATCGGGGCTATCTCGAAGGACGGGCAGTTGCGCGGCATCCCCTTGATGCTCCTGCTGCGCCGGATTCTCGAGGAGGCGCATACCCTTGACGAGGCCACGGAAATCATCAAGACCGCCCGGCGCACCGTGGGTTACAACTATGTCGTGGCCGACGGGGACGCGCCCGATGCTCGTGCCTACGAAACCACGGCCCACCATTGCGCCATCTTCGGGCCGAACGACCCGAAGGAGACGGTCGAATACGCCCTGCCCGTCGAAGGTGCGGTGTTCCGCGCTGACGAGGCCATGGACCAGACCGTCCGGCGCTTCCAGAAATGCGCCAAGGGCTACCCGAACATGCCCTATGGCAGCAATTCCTACGACCACCGGTACAAGGGCATGGCCACGCGTATCCAGGAGAACTTCGGCAACATCGACCAGGCCATCGCGCTCGACATTCTCAAGGCGGTCGCCATGCGCAACGTCAATTTGCACAGCGTCCTGTGCAACGTGACCGACCGCGAGATGTGGGTCGCCCATGCCAGCGGCACCGAAGACGCCTGGAAACAGCCCTACGTGCACTACGACCTCGAGCAACTGTTCCTTCCGCCGGACCAGCGAGCGGGCAAATAGAATCGCGAACATGTACGAGACGCACTGCAATAAATGAGCTGACATTTACAGCGTTTCGAGAACACCCTATCCCAGCGCAACTTCTCAGGCCCGCGAAATCCAGATGATCGGGGAATGCTGTTCCCCGATCATACGGACGACAAGAAGCTCACGCTACTACTTCGGAGAATGCGCCGGTATAACCCGATCCCCAGTAAAATCGAATACGGACCGGGCTTACGGAACACTGTGATGACAAAGATTATTGAAGACCCGAACTTTCGCGACAGCGGACACTCGTACTTCTTGCAGGCCGCAGACCTTGCGGCTTTCCTCCTGTATCAAAGGTATGCGCCCAGCGATTTGCTCAGGCGACCAATCCTCGGCGAGCTTGTCCCAGACGTATCGCCGCAACGGCGGGTAGTCCAGGACCTGCGTGCGCACACAGGCCTTGCGATTTTGCTCATAGCGTTCCTGAGCGTGTTGGGCACAGTAACGATTGGGGGGGCACCCGACCGCGCCTGAGTTCTCGAGAAATGCTGGACCCGGCGCGGCCCAGGCGTCTAGCTATCGCCCGGACCGTCTCGCCGGTGCGCGAAAGGGCCTCGATTTTACCTCGCTCGATTGGTGTAAAATGGTGATACGACATCGTGGTTTCTTTCTGTGCATTCGGTTTTGGAAAAGACAGTGTACCGAATTGGACCACGATGTCTCCTTTTCTTCAAGGGCCGGGTCGAGTTACCCACATACCCACAGCTACTATGGTTACAACCAGCGTGACCGCTCAGCTGTGGATATGTGGATAACTCGACCCTCCGCTCTCAGCCCCAAGTGTTGCACTTGCAGTTAGAATACGCGGTACCATCCTTGTGCAACTAATCAGGAACGAGGTATTCCCATGGGAAAACGGCACTCCGCGTACTCTGCGTTGGAGAAACACAAAACGCAGAGGCGCAGAGTACGCGGAGCCCGCTGGGCAAGCAAACCATGTACGAGGAAGTCTAGCGGTGGATTGAAAAGGCACGCCTTCCTGTCGCGCAGATGTCGCCCCGTGTGATGAATTGCTGTTTCGTGTCACAAAGAGGTCAAGCTGTTTAGTACCCCTCGGTGCTTACGATACGCCATCTGTCATCTTCTTCCTTCTGCATCGTAACGTCGAGCGACATGCTGCCCATATCGCTGCTCAATGTCACAGGGCCTACCGAGGCCGTTTCGCCTTCAACGACTGTCTCGGCGTCTTCGAGGTCGGCCTCGACACCTTCCAGATAGCCCTCATCTATGGCCCGGCTGAGAAACTCGCGTACCTCAGCCTTGCCAGCACCACGTTCTCCTTCAAAGTCCTCGGAGTACGCAACCATCAACTTATCGAGGTCCTGCGCTTCCAAAGCTGCCTTCCAATCCGCGAGTACACCGGCTATGAGTTCCTCGTCGGTCGGTCCCTTTCCCAGGCCCACGCATCCGCAGAACAGCGCCACCAGCATGGTCACCGTCAAAACCGTTGCGATCGTTGATTTATCCATGTTTCATCCTTCCTTTTCCGTATGTTGCCAAGCACAGAGACAGCCTCGTGCCTGTTCGTGCTAATAGCATAAACATCCCCACTACTGCGGTCAACCTTTTCGCGGGTCGGTTGGGATGGCGAAGCTCCCGTTGAGCCGTTCGGGGCCTCTATGTCGTGACACACCATACATTGCGACAATTAGAGCGCTGTCCCTTGCAGCATGCCGCAGGTTGAATCCTGAGTACAGTTTGCGGCTCTTGCTGCACAGATGGTGTGCTCGGTCATACGCTACTCGCCCTTACCCCGACCATCGAACCAATATGTCTGGAACTCCTCGAAGGCGCAGGCGAGGGCATCGACGTTTTCCGGGGGCGTGGGCGGATAGATGCCGGCGATGAGTTCGAGGCCGCCTTTGGGCGAGCCCAATGTGCGGACCTCTTCCTCGATCAGCTCGTGGATTTCCTGGCGCGTGCCGTAAGGCACAATGGTCTGCCGGTCAACGTCGAGCCGGATGCACACACGGCCCTTGACCTCGCGGCGCAGGTTCTCGATGCCGTTACACAGGTCCTGCGGATTGACGATGGTCACCCCGGCCATGATCAACTGGTCCATCAGGTCCATGATGTAGCCGTCGCTGTGGAGCATTACGTGGCAGCCCTGCCGGCGGCAGGGTCGAAGGAGTTTCTCGTACGTGGGCTTGCAGTACTTGCGAAATAGTTCGGGGCCAATGATCGACGCCCTTTGCCCTCCCAGGTCCTCGCCGATGGACATCATGTCCACGTCCAGGGCGAGGAACTGCTCGACGATGGTGCGGTTGTGTTCATAGAGCGCGTCGATGAGTTTCCAGAGCAGGGGGTGCTCTGTAACCATATCGATCATCATGTTCTCGAACCCGCGCAAATAGGTCAGCCGCATGTAGAAAAATCCGTGAGGCAAGCCACCTTCGCATAACTCCCCGCGCGCCTTGCGGGCTTTGATGTCGCGCCGCACCTGGTCCCAATCCATCGGCCCGCGGTCGGCGGTTTTGAGCGGGTCTGGCGGTTGCCAGGTGTCCCAATTGCCCCAACTGGCCAAGGGCGCGTGTGTCACCTGGCCTTCGAGGCCGTTGACGTGGCTCTCCCATACGCAGCCCCACGCATCGGTAAATGGAACCCCTTTGGTGTGCGCCGGACCGAAATCAAAATGGTCCCAGTCCCGCTGGCCTTTTTGAAAGTCGGGCCACAACCTCGGATGGCGCGCCACCACGTCTTCCATCTCCTCGCGCCACTGGTCCCACGACGCGTTTGAAATGTAGATGTTGACAGGCGTGTATTCCGGGTTCTGAAACGACGCATTGCGCAGATAGTTCTCGCGGTAGCTCGGCGGCATGGGCCAGTGCCTCCCTGTTTTTCAATGGCGCCATCCTATCACGACAACGGCCCTTGGCGGTAGCGGCGCATTTTGTTCCGCGCCCCCGGTTCGTGTACTCTTACTCTGTAAAAAGCGCCAACATTTTGCATTGCTTTGGTTAAGACATGCGGGGTTATTTATGACGCCCCGTGTAGATGAGGAATGGTCAAACCGGGAGGAGAGCACCTATGAGCGAGGCGAGCCGGAGGCGACGCGTGATCAATGCCGTGGCCCCGATCCGGATTTGTGACCTGGGCGGTTGGACGGACACGTGGTTTGCGGAAACCGGGGCCGTGTTGAACTTCGGCGTATACCCCTACGCCGAGGTGCAGGTGTATGTGTCCGAAGGCGACACAACGGATAAGGGACGCATCACCATTCACGCGGAGAACTTCGGCGAGCGCTATGATCTCGAGCCGGGGTTCAGCGAATACGGCCGGCATCCCCTTCTCGAAGCATCTATCGACATCATGGGACTGCCCGAGCGCCTCTCCTTCGAGGTAAACCTCTATTCCGCGGCGCCGGCAGGCTGCTCGACGGGCACGTCCGCGTCGGTGAGCGTGGCCCTGCTCGGCGCGCTGGACCTATTGACCCAGGGCCGGCGAACGCCGCACGAAATCGCCGCCCTAGCCCATCGCGTCGAGACCGAAAAGCTTGGATTGCAATGCGGCATCCAAGACCAGTTGTGCGCCGCGTATGGGGGCATTTGCTTCATCGAAATGTTCAACTATCCTCACGCGTCCGTGTCCCAACTGTACGTTCCGAACAGTACCTGGTGGGAATTGGAACGCCGGCTGCTCCTGGTGTACCTGGGCCGGACGCATTCCTCGAGTGATGTGCACGGCCAGGTGATCGACCGGCTGGACCGCGAGGGTGCCGACAAGTCGGCCCTCGAGCCGCTGCGCCAGGCGGCGTACGCCGGGAAACACGCCGTGTATGCGGGTGATCTCGAGGCCTTGGGGCGGTGCATGATCGCGAACACCGAGGCCCAGGCAGCGCTGCATCCCGCGCTGGTGTCGGATGGCGCCCGCGCCGCTATCGAACTGGCCAAGGAGCATGGCGCTTGGGGCTGGAAGGTCAACGGGGCCGGTGGTGAGGGGGGCTCGCTCACGGTCTTGTGCGCGCCCGAAGGTGAACGCAAGCGCGCGTTTATCGACGCGCTGCCGTCCCTGAACCCCGCCTTCCAGGTGATACCGACATACCTGTCGCGGATGGGCCTGCGCCGCTGGGAGACCGAGGGGTAGCGCTGTTGTCAGTTGTCAGTTATCAGTTATCCGAACGGCCTTCTTCGCGCCGAGCTTTGCTACCGTTTTTCGCGACGCTGGTGTTTTTCTTTGTCTCCGGCGCGTGCGGGCTGCTTTATCAGGTAGTCTGGACGCGGCAGTTCGTGTTGCTGTTCGGCGCGACCGCGTACGCCGTGGGCACGGTCCTGTCGGTATTCTTCCTGGGGCTCGGCGCAGGGAGCCTATGGGGTGGGCGGCTCGCGGACCGAAGCCGCCGCCCGCTGTTTCTGTATGGGGCGTTCGAGATCATCATCGGCCTCTGGGCGGTATTGCTCATTGCACTGCTGGATTTGGGCGAGTCGGCCGTGGTGGCCGTCCTGAGCGCGTTCACTACTTCGCGCGGCGCGGCCATCGCCTCGAGGGCGCTCCTGGCCCTCGTTTTCCTCATCGTGCCGGTTACCCTGATGGGGGCAACGCTGCCGCTGCTCGCGAAGTTTGTGACCGACGAGAATCGCGTCCGGGGACTGCGAATCGGCGTGCTGTACAGCCTCAACACCTTCGGCGCGGTGACCGGTTGCGCGGTGACGGGCTTCGTGTTACTCGCGGCGCTGGGCTACACACGAGCCACGCTGGTGGGCGCGGCCGCCAACATAGCTGTGGGTATTGCTGCCATAGCGCTGGCCCAAAAAGTGGGGGCTCTCACAAGCAAGTCCACTGGACAGGGCCATCCCAGTTTTCTTGAGCCGCGCGCGACCGTGGAAAATGCCGCTGAAGAAGCACGCAGCAGTCAGCAGTCAGCAGTCAGCGTTGGTAATCTTTCACCAGGGCTCCGGGGCGTTGTACTGGCGGCGTTCGCCGTATCGGGATTTTGCGGACTGGCACTCGAGGTGCTGTGGACACGTTTGCTGGTCATCATTTTCCTCGGGACCACCTATGCCTTCACCACCATGTTGGCCACGCTGCTGTGCGGCATCGCCGCTGGCAGCGCCGCTGCTTCGGCCGTCGTCGACCGATGCCGCCACCAGACTTTTCTCTTCGGCATCGTCGAAATGCTCCTCGGCATCGCGTGCCTGCTGATGCTTGCCGTGTTTGCAGGACTTCCCGGCAGGCTGCAAGAGTTCCAGGTCAGCCTCGGGTTCGACTGGCGTCGGCTCCTCCAGGCGAAGTTCGTCCTGGCCTTTTCGGTCTTGTTCGCGCCGACGTTCCTGTTCGGCATGACGTTTCCGCTCGTAGTCAAGGCGCTCGCTGTCGGGCGGCCGAAGCTTGGTCGCGACGTGGGCCGACTCTACAGCGTCAATACCTTCGGCGGCGTAGCCGGCTCACTCGCCGGCGGATACCTCCTGATTCCACTCTTGGGCACGCATCGGGGGCTCGTACTGCTCGCCGTAACGCTCTTTGCCGTGGGTATGGTTCTGGTCTTGGCGAGCCCACTGCGCTTGCGGCTGCTTAAAGGCGTGGCTATCGTCGCGGGGGCCGCCACGATGGGGCTGGTGTACGGTCTGGCCGTGCCAGATGATGTCTGCCGCGCCCTGAACGCCGGCTACGTGCCCAAGGATCACAACATCGTCCATTACCGCGAAGGCGTCGAGGCGACTGTGCTGGTCTCCGAACCGGCAGACGCGCGGCCCGGCTCGGACCGGACGCTGTGGATCAACGCCGTCCCGGCCACGGCATCCATCGAAAAAGGTGTCAAGATGAACCGGTTTCAAGGGGTGTTGCCGATGCTCTTCGACCGCGAGCCGCGGCAGGTGCTGTTCATGTGCTTTGGGTCCGGCATCACGGCCGGCACGCTGGGGCTTTGGGACTTCGACCGGATCGACGCGGTCGAGATAGCGCGCGATGTGCTCGATGCCGCGCCGTTGTTCTCGACCGACAATTTTGATGTCGCCAACAATCCCAATATCCATTTTATCGTGGACGACGGACGCAACTTCCTCCTGACCACTGCAAACAAGTACGATGTGATTACCTTCGAGCCGATGCCGTTGGCCCTGGCGGGCGTCTCGACCTTCTACGCCCGGGAGTACTACGAGTTATGCCTGCGCCGCCTGGCTCCGGGCGGGCTGGTCTCGCAGTGGGTGCCGCTGCATAGCCTCAACGCCGAGATCGTCCAGTCCCTGGTGTACACGTTCACGCAGGTGTTTCCGGAGTACTGCGCATGGTTCCTCAACGCCGACCTGTTCATCGTCGGTTCGGACCAGCCACTCTACATCGACTACGCGCGCGTGCGTGACCGACTGGCCCGGCCCGCCGTCGCCGCGGCCTTGGCCGAGGTGGGCCTGCGCGACGTTCCCGAGGTGCTCACGTTATTCTTCATGGGCAAGGCGAACATCGACGCCTACGCCCAAGGCGGTCACGTCATGGTCGACGACCGGCCCTGGGCCGAGTTCCTTGCCCCGAAACTTGTTTATGAGCGCCGCGTTCCGGAGACCCTCGACGCGATCATCCCCTATTTCGAGGGTCCAACGGCCATCCTTAAGGTCGGCGGCCTCGAACCGGGCGAGGCACAGGCCGTGCTCGAGCGCATCGACCGCCGCACACGCGCCAAGGCCCATGATCTGATCGCGCTCAGGCAGTATTACGGTGGCTTCGTCGGTGAACGACCCGCACAGCTATTCATCGAGTCGCTCGAGATCGACCCCGATGACTACAACGCGCGGTATTATCTGACACAGATTGCGCTGGCGCGCGCCCGGTTGTGCCTCACAAGACGGGAGCCTGAAGAGGCCGTTGAAATCCTTGCCAATGCCCTGAAGTACGCGCCGAACCAGGCTGAACTTCACCTTATGATCGCCGACGTGCATTTCGATCGCCGAGACTTCGAGAAAGCCCGCGAATACTACCGGGCATACCTCGCTCTCGGCGGCGGCGTCCCCCACGCACGCGAACGCAGCCAGTAGGCCGGCGTGAACAGAGTCAGGTCACTAGCCCAGCAGGGAAACAATCTGATCGATGAGTTTTCCGGCGAGCTCTTCCTTCGATATAAGGGGAAATTCTTCCAGCACGCCGCTCGGACCTACGAAACTGGCCTTTACGGTGTCGGTGCCGAAGCCGGACTCAGGGGTGCCCACTTCATTGGCCACGATGAGGTCGAGGTGCTTCTCGGCCAGCTTGGCAGAGGCATTCTCGATAAGGTCTTGCGTCTCGGCTGCAAACCCCACGAGAACTTGCCCGGGGCGTTTGGCCGCACCAATCTCGGCGAGCATGTCCGGGTTCTCGACGAGCGTCAGCGTTAGAGGTCTCCCGGTGCGCTTGTGCTTTTTCGCACCCGGATGCTCCACGCGGTAATCCGCCACGGCCGCGGCGCCAATCACTACGTCCGCATCCTGCGCCAATGGCACCACGACCTCGGCCATATCGCGCGCGGTTTCCACCCGGACGACCTTCAGGCCGTATGGCAGCGGCACCTCAGCCGGGCCGCTGACCACCGTCACCGCCGCCCCCCGGGCCAGCGCCGCCACCGCGATCGCGCGGCCCATCTTACCCGACGATCGATTGCCGATGAACCGCACCAGGTCGATAGGCTCGCGGCTTCCGCCGCTGGTAATCAGCACCCGCCTCCCCGCCAGCTCCTTCCTTGCCCACAGCAGCGGCATCGCCGCGTCGATGATCTTCACCGGGTCGATCATCCGGCCGATGCCCTCGGCCCCGGACGCCAACCGTCCCGATTCCGGCCCCGCAAAGAAACAACCGCGCATACGCAGCGTGTCGATGTTTGCCTGCGTTGCGGGGTGGGAGTACATGTTGCTGTTCATGGCTGGCGCGAACAAGATCGGCGCGCGCGTCGCCAGCAGCGCTGTGCTGAGCCAGTCATCGGCTATACCCAGCGCGGCCTTCGCGAGGATGTCCGCCGTGGCCGGGGCGATCAGAAACAGGTCCGCACGCGCCGCTGCGGCGATGTGCTCGAGCTCTTCATTCTGATATGGGGCAAACAACTCCGTGATCGCACGCCGTCGCGTAATTGCCTCGAGGCTGGCCGCTCCTATGAACTGCTGCGCTGCCCGCGTCAGCACCGGCGTGATGCGCGCGCCCAGCTCGGCCAAGCGCGACGCGATCTCGCAGGCCTTGTAGGCCGCAATGGAGCCCGTTACGCCCAGTACGACCTCCTTATTCCATAAAATCGGCCTCATTGTCTTCGCCCGTCGCGTAGCCCAGCTTGCCCTCCATGATTTCCCTGAGCGCGACAATCGTCGGTTTCTCCGAGCGGCCGCCTATCAGCGAGTGCGGCTCGGTTTTGGTAAGCTGGTTTGCCCGCCGCGCGGCCACGATCACCAGCCGGTACAGGCTATCGGCCTTGTCACGCAGGTCTTCCACAGAAAAGTCCTTCATACTCGCCCATTCCTCTATCGTTGCCGCGTAGACCGGCGCCGTTGCGCCCGCACAATGGCCAGCATGTCCTCAACGGCCTCCTCTACAACGTCATTAACTATTATGTAGTCATATTCATGCCTTGCGGCCATTTCCTCGCGCGCGTTCTCGAGCCGCAACGCTATGTTTGCCTCATCGTTCGCGGCCCGCTTTCGCATGCGTGTCTTGAGTTCTTCGAACGATGGCGGCATGATAAAGACCGTGACGAGATCATTGCGCAGCGCCTTGAGGTTGCGCATTCCCTGAACGTCGACCTCGAGCACCACGTCTTTGCCCGAAGGCAACCGGCGCGCCAACTCCTCACGTAAGGTCCCGTATAGATTGCCGTGGACCTCGGCCCATTCCACAAACTGTTCTCCATCCACCCGCCGCCGAAACTCCCCCACATCCAGGAACACGTAATCCCTGCCGTTCACCTCCCCCGGCCGCGCCCGCCTGGTCGTCGCCGACACCGCGTACTCGAGGCCGGCGTCTCGTGCGAGCACCAGCTTGAGCACTGTGCGCTTCCCCGCACCCGATGGCGCCGAGACCACAAACAGGGTTGCCTGGTTTGCCACGGCCTGTCCTTACTCGATGTTTTGCGTCTGCTCGCGGAACCTTTCCACTTCCGCCTTCATGCGCAGCACTTGCCGGCACACGTCACCATCGCGCACTTTCGCGCTCAGCGTGTTCACCTCGCGCTGGAGCTCCTGCGCCAGGAAATTCAACTCACGGCCCACCGGCTCGTCTTTTTCCAGCAATTCCAGCGCGTGGTCCATGTGCGCCTTGAGCCGAACCACTTCCTCCGTCACATCGCTTTTTTCCGCCAGCAGCGCCAGTTCTATCGCGAGCCGCTCCTCAGCAATCTCCGTGTCCGCCTTCAACTCGTCCAGGCGCGTACGCAAGCGGGCCGCATAAAGCTCCTCGAGTTCCGGCAACCGCAGCTCGACGCTGTCCACTCCCTGGCGCAGTAGTTCGATCCGGCGCCTCAGGTCTTCCGCCAGCACCTCGCCTTCGGCCGCGCGCATACCGTTCAGCGCGTCCAGCGCCTCCTCGAGCGCCTCCACCACAACCGCTTCAGCTCTTTGGAGGTCCTCCTCGAGGTTCTCTTGGTAAAACACGCCATCCAATTGCGCCAGCACATCCAGCGACAACGTCTCATTGGTTCCCAGCAGATGGCTCAACTCACCCGCCGCCTCAACATACTGCCGCGCGATCACCGGATCGAATCTCACTTGCCGCCCTGAGCTGCCGCCCTGTTTGCGGCCCACCCACACGTTCAACCGCCCCCGGGTCACATGCCTCCGAATCGACTCCTTAACAGCCGGCTCAATGGCCAGCCAAGCGCTCGGCAGGTGCATGACGCAGTCCAGAAAGCGGCGGTTCACGGCGCTCAGCTCGACGGTGACGACGTCCCCGTCAAACTCTCGTGACGCTTTCCCAAACCCTGTCATACTCCGGGGCATTCAACGGCCTCGTTACATTCTTAAGTTGTCGGTTGCCTGGGGAAAAGCCTCACTCAAGTTGATTTTCTCAATACGCCCGCGGTACTCATCTCGCCGCAGGCCATCGCCCTTAAAGCGCGCCTGCTATAGTTCAAGGCCCCCCACACAGCGGTACAGAAACTTGTCCAAACATACAAGCGACAAAGTATACCCAAAGCATTCTACAAACCGCAAATTTTTTCAGCAGTTGCAGGTTGCGCGTACGGCCTGCAGTACAACCTGGTGTGCGCACCGAGTTGACGCAACCGTACCGGAATAGCTTGGTGGGAAAAGGACCTCCACAATCTTACGGAAGCCTGCGGTGAAAAGAATGCCATGGAGGCGGTACCTGCCCTGGATTGACTGGGACTGGGTTGAAGTGCTAACATTTCAGATTGAGCGAGTGTAAGGTGCGTTTGTCCATTGGCAAGCCGCACTTTAGATAAGACATAGACCTTCGGGACAGGGTGGAATTCCCAGCCGGCGGTGACAGCCCGCGAGCGGCGAAGAGGCATGCTTGCCTATCGGTAAGCCTCACCAGTGCTTCGGCGCAGACCCGGTGCAATTCCGGGGCCGACGGTATAGACCGGATGGGAGAAGGTTGCGCGAAGATTCGAGGTGCGTCCCGAAGTGTGTATGTCTTTCGGGACGTTTTGTTATGGGTAACGACCGGGGACATATGCAGCGGGCACTGGACCTCGCGGCGCGTGGCCGGGGCCGCACGAGTCCGAATCCCATGGTGGGGTGCGTGGTGGTGCGGGACGACCGGGTCATTGGCGAAGGATTCCATGAAAAGGCGGGTGCGCCGCATGCCGAGGTCAATGCGATCCTGGCGGCAGGCGATGTCGCGGGCGCGACACTCTACGTGAGTCTCGAGCCATGCTGTTTCCACGGCAAAACGCCGCCCTGCGCGGACCTGATCATTGAGCGCAATCCGGCGCGTGTCGTGGTGGCGATGGAAGACCCGAATCCAGAAGTGTCGGGCCACGGTATTGCCCAACTGCGCAAGGCCGGCATCGCGGTCGAGGTGGGTTTGCTCAAAGAGGAAGCACGCCGGCTCAATGAAGTATTCATCAAATATATCACGACGAGGCTGCCGTTTGTGATTGCCAAGTGCGGCATGTCACTCGACGGCAAGATTGCCACGCGTACCGGCGATTCCCGGTGGGTCACCGGCGAAGCGTCTCGGCGGATGGTCCACCAACTGCGAAACGAAGTGGATGCCATTCTAGTGGGGAGCCGCACGGTGATGCTGGACGATCCGAGCCTCACCACGCGCCTCGAGCAGGGCGACAGCAAGGACCCGGTGCGCATCGTCCTCGACGCGGGGGACTATCTGGATAGTACGCGCCGCGTGTTCCACGTCGACAGCCCCGCGCCCACGTGGGTGGCGGTCCCGGAGGGCCGTACGTTTGAAGGAGCGGACGAAACCATGCACATCCCGCGCGGTCAGAATGGTCTGGACATGGCACTGCTGATGCGGGAGTTAGGTGCGCGGGGGATTACCTCCGTCCTCATCGAAGGCGGCGGTACCACACATGCCTCGGCCTTCGCGGCGGGCATTGTCGACAAGGTATTGTTTTTCATCGCGCCGAAGATCGTCGGAGGCCGCGAGGCCGTCTCCCCGGTCGAAGGGGATGGAGCCGCCCGGATGGCCGACGTCGTCGAGCTCGAGCGTATGCAGGCGCGCCCTGTCGGCGACGATATTCTGATCGAGGCATACGTGGCAAAATGAACCACAGACGTTCGCGGAGCGGGAAGTGTTCACGGGACTCATAGAAGAAGTCGGCGCGGTAGCGCGGCGGTCAGGCGCGGACGTAGCCATCATAGCGAAGGTGGTGCTGGATGACCTGAAACCCGGCGACAGCATCGCCATTAACGGCGCGTGCCTGACAGTGGCCGCGATTCATGGCGACACATTTGTGGTGCAGACCTCGCCTGAATCGCTCGAGCGGACCACACTGGGCCGCCTGCGCCCGGGCGATGCTGTGAATCTCGAGCGGGCCATGCCGGCTGGCGGGCGGTTCGGCGGCCATTTCGTTCTGGGCCACGTGGACGGTGTTGGGCGCGTAGCCGGCATCGAGCGCCAGGGAGAGTTCAGCCTGTGGCGCTTTCAGGCGCCGCCGGACGTTGCACGCTACATCGTGCCCAAGGGCTCCATCGCGGTCGACGGGATCAGCCTGACGGTCCTCGAGCCGGCCGGCGACACCTTTGGCGTGGCCGTGATTCCCACGACCATCGCCCAGACGGCCTTGGCGTCGAAACGGACCGGCGATTACGTCAACCTCGAGGCTGATGTCATCGGCAAACACATTTACCATTATTTGAGCAATATCTCGTCGGGCTCGATCACGAGGGGCCTGCTGAGACGTCAGGGATTCGCGTAACCCAAGGTGGCCGTGCTCGTCATTGGTAATCATTGCTGCTTTTTCGACTACGAGCACAAATGTAAAGAAGTGGTAAGCTGTACCGAAGGCGAAGGCCCCGGGAGTGAAAGATGTTTGCACCAATACCGGACATATTGGATGAGTTACGCACCGGGCGGATGGTCGTCTTGGTGGATGACGAAGACCGGGAAAACGAAGGCGATCTGGTGATCCCCGCGGAAAAGGTTACGCCTGAGGCCATCAACTTCATGGCACAGTACGGCCGGGGCCTGATCTGCCTGGCGCTGACCGGCAGTCGTATCGAGCAGCTAAATTTACATCCCATGACTCCGGTAAACACGTCGCGGTTTCAGACTGCGTTCCACGTGTCCATCGAGGCCGCGGCGGGCGTCACGACGGGCATCAGCGCGGCCGACCGGGCCAGGACCGTCCAGGTGGCCATCGACCCTGCCTCAACGCCGCGCGATCTGGTTCGCCCAGGGCACGTGTTCCCCTTGCGGGCGCGTGGCGGCGGCGTGCTCGTGCGAGCGGGCCAGACCGAGGGGTCTGTGGACTTGACGCGCCTGGCGGGCATGACTCCGGCAGCGGTGATCTGCGAGATCATGAACCCGGATGGCACGATGGCGCGCGCACCTCAACTACGCGAGTTTTGCAGAGAGCACGACATGAAGATGTGCTCGATTGAGAACTTGATCGAGTACCGCCGGCAAAACGAGAAACTTGTCCGCCGTATTGCGGAAACACCCTTGCCCACCGAACGCGGTACGTTCCACCTGGTCGTATACGAGACGGACATCGACGATTTCCAGCACATTGCCCTTGTCAAAGGCAACGTTGCGGGCAAGCAGGACGTGCTCGTGCGCGTGCATTCCGAGTGCTTCACGGGCGATACGCTGCGCTCGCTACGGTGCGATTGCGGCGTCCAACTCGAACGCGCAATGACGATGATCGAGAAGGAAGGCTGCGGGGTGATCGTGTACATGCGCCAGGAGGGCCGCGGCATCGGTTTGGTCAATAAGATCAAGGCCTACGAACTCCAGGACCAGGGCATGGACACGGTCGAGGCGAATGTCCACCTCGGTTTTGACCCAGACCCACGCGAATACGGGATCGGGGCGCAAATCCTGGCCGACCTGGGTGTGAAGACAATGCGGTTGATCACGAACAACCCGGTGAAACGCGCCGGGCTCGAGGGCTATGGATTACACGTGAGCGGCCGGGTGCCCATCGAGGTGCCCCCAAATGAGATCAATGAACGGTACCTGAAAGCGAAAAAGGAGAAGTTGGGACATCTGCTTTCGTGAAAGGAGTGGCAAGATGCCTAAGACTATCGAAGGGAAACTGGTTTCAGTAAACAAAAAGTACGGCATTGTCGTGTCGCGCTTCAACGAGTTCATCACGAACAGGCTCCTGAGTGGTGCGCTCGACGCCCTCACGCGCCACGGCGTGAAGGACGATGAGATCACGGTGGTCTGGACGCCCGGCGCGTTCGAGATTCCCCCTGTGTCCAGGAAGATGGCCGAATCGGGCCGTTATGATGCGGTGCTCGCACTGGGCGCCGTCATTCGCGGCGGCACGCCCCACTTTGATCATGTCGCCAGTGAGGTCTCCAAGGGCGTGGCTCGTGTAGCGCTGGACTCGGGTGTCCCCGTGCTGTTTGGCGTGCTGACGACCGACAACATCGAGCAGGCCATCGAACGTGCAGGCACGAAGGCCGGGAACAAAGGGTTCGACGCGGCCATCGATGCCATCGAGATGGCCAGCCTCATGGAGCAACTCTAGACGTGCCCGACCCCCGTCTCCGCCGACGTGCCCGCGAGCGCGCCATGCAGTTCTTGTTCGGGCTCGATTTCACCCAGGCCGACTGGCGATCAGCCCTCAACGCCTTCTGGCAGGCCAATCCATCGCGGCCCGGTGTGAAGAAGTATGCACAGCGGGTGATCCAGGGCGTCTGCAGCGACCTGGAGGAGTTGGACAACGCCATCGCCGGTGCGCTCCACCATTGGTCACCGGACCGGGTGGCGCGGGTCGAGCGGGCGATCCTCCGGATCGCGCTGTACGAGATGCGCCATGTGGCCGACGTGCCGCCCAACGTCGCCATTAACGAGGCAGTCGAGATTGCCAAGCGCTACGGCTCCGACGATGCCCCGCGCTTCGTCAACGGCGTTCTCGACCGCCTCAAAAACGCTGCCGCCACGGAGAATGACAACGACACGTAGTGTAGTGAATCACAATTGATGCGATTTGAGACTTGGCAGACCTCGGTTTGTCACCAGGGTTCCGGGAGCTCAGCCTTGTGGCGCCGCCGCCCTCGGCTGTGCTCTCACAAGACACGATCAGCGCGATTCACCACACTACTATCTTACAACTTGTAACTAACAGCCGGGAACTGATAACCGTGTCAGCCTACGTAGACCTGCACCTCCACACTAGCCATTCCGACGGCTTGGATGCACCGGGCACCGTCGTCGCGCAAGCGGCGGGGCTCGGGTTTGCCGCCGTGGCCATCACCGACCATGATACGGTCTCGGGACTGGCCGAGGCGGAAACGGCGGCGCGTAAACACGGCCTCAAATTCCTACATGGCACGGAGATCAGTAGTACCTTCGACGGCAGGGAAGTGCACGTGGTCGGTTTAGGCGTCCGGCCCGATGATCCCGCCTTGCTCGATGTGCTCAAGAAACTCCAGGAAGACCGGTCGGTCCGGGCTGATGAAATCATCCGCCGACTCAACAAGCTCGGCGTGCCCATCAGACGGTCCGAAGTCCAGGCGCGCGCGGGCCACGCGGCTATCGGCCGGCTTCACATCGCCCGGGAACTCCGTGCGCTCGGCATTACCAACACCGTGCAAAAGGCCTTCGAGAAATACGTCGGCAGGGGCCGGAGCGCTTTCGTCGCCAAAACGTCCCTGCCCTGCGGTGAAACCATCGGCCTCATCCATGCGTCGGGCGGCCTGGCCTTCCTGGCCCACCCCGGCATCGGCGCCACCACGCGGAATCGCCTGCTGCGCCTGTTGGAACTGCCATTCGACGGTATCGAGGCGTACCACAGCAAACATACCGCCGGCCAAGTCGCCGCCTTCGCCCAAGTTGCCCAAGAGCGCGGCCTGCTCATTTCAGGCGGGTCCGATTACCACGGCCACGCGGGAACCAGCCAAACCGAACTGGGCGAGATTACCCACGCCGCCGAACTGGGCAAGGTTCACGTACCCTACGCCCACTTCGAGCGCATAGTTGAAGCACTGGGCAAGCCCGCCTCTGGCGGGCAAGCAGCCATAGAGTAGTAGGTTCTGAGGGGGTGTGCAGGGCCTGGGCCGTATTCGCACTTTACATAGTTTGCATGGCTCACCTGGCGCTGTCGACGTAACTCTTGAACCTCTCGCCGACCTTTGCCGCTTCGGCAGTCCCCTGGTGTGTGTAAAGCTGGTAGCGCAGCTCGACCGATGCGTCGGGCTCGAGGTAGTGGCCCTCGAGATGCGGCCAGGACGCGCCCAGGAACCCGTAGTGCCGTAGAATCCAGCCCGGATGCGGATAGCCGGGGTTTTTCGGGTGCTGGAAAATGGCCGCGCCGCACATAGGCCCATCGGCTCGGTCTCGCCAGGCGACATCGGCCCAAGGGGTGTCGACTTTGAGGGCGTCGCGTTTCTGCTCGCCTTGCGCCGTCGTGAACGTGAAAGTCTTGCGCTTGGCGCCGGGCTTGCGCGCCGCATTCGGACGGAAGCAAAAACCGCCGTAGCCTTTGTTATCCGTGGTTTGGCCGCCGATAAAAACACGTTCCGCGCAGATGTTGGTGAACACGAGGTGGAAATCAATGCAGCGTCCGTCTTTATCCGCAGGATGCACAGTGAACCGGACCGTCTCGCGCACCTTCGGTTCGGGGTCGTCATCGAACAGCCAGGCGTTTTGCACGGCGACTTCCGCCTTGTGCTCATCCGCCTCGCGGGCGATCCACTGCTGGAACAACTGGCGCGCGCCGACAATGGTCCACAGGTCCATCTCACGGTCCCCGACCCTGCATCGGGGCCATGTCCAGAAGAGGCCGCGGTGGTGGTAATGGTCCGGCGGGAAATCCTGGGTCATGACCTCGCCGTCGAGGCCGTAGAGCGGATGGATGTAACTCGAGCGCCAATAGCGGTCCCGGTCGACGCCCTCGGGCGGGTCCACCCGGCCGTAGTTGTAACACAAGACCTTTGCGCCATCCTCGAGGATGGTGAGTGTTGTGCCGTTGTCCTCGAACGCAAACTCTGCAAATCCGGCATGTGCCAAGCCCAGTACCACAGCGCAGAGAACCCACAAGTGTATTCGCATACAGCTATCCTTTCTTGAATGACTCGTGCCCTTGGGCCGAAGGCCCCCCGTTTTCCGGGGCTCGGTTATCTCGAGGCCCCAGGTCAAACCGCGTGCTTCCTGGGACGCGCAAAATGGACGCCGAACGTCAGCAGGGTGAAGACAATGATGCCCGTGACACCGTACCAGCCGGTCTTGGACCAGAGAGACCAGACGCTGGCGAAACCCGCCAATCCTGCCGAAATGGCCATCAATGTGTTCCAAAGCACTCGTTTTCCGCCCTTGGGCATGTTGTCGCCGAGCAGGCTCTTCTGATTCATCAACAGGAAGAACGAGAAATAGGCCAGCGGCAACAACACCATGGCAAAAACCGATGTCGGAATGGCCAGCCACATTTTCGCATCAGTCCAGAAGAAGGGCCCTAGAATGCCGACCGAGACCATGGCCATGCCGATGCGTTGCGGCCACCCTTTGGCCGGCAGGTTGAGCATCTCGCAGAAGCACAGGCCGTTGATGAGCATTAACATCGTGGCCGCACCCATGGCCATGCCCAGCACGCCCAGACCGAAGACATACTGCGAGAAGCGTTTGCCCGTCAACGGGGCCAGGGCGCCCGCCAGGTTGAACGCGTCACGCCTCACCAGCATCGCCGCCATCCTACGGTCGGTTTCCGGCAGCTTGGCCTTCACGGCCGCAACCCGTTCCTGTTTCTCTCCGTCCGGGAGCTGTGCAAAGGCTTCAGCCCCGATCTCGTTGATCACCTCGAACTGAGCCCGTTTCGCCAATAGGCCATTGTACGGGCCCACCAAGTTGGCCGCCGGCTCGACAACCTGCCCATTCTTGTCGAGAACTCGGCCGTTCTCGTCGACGGTCTGTCCTTCTGCCGTAACGATGAAGCCCTCTGCAGGCATGGCATTGAACTGGCTGGCGGCCGCAATGACGATGCAACTAGTCGCCATAAGGAAGGGGAAGAAGAGGCCCGTAGACAGGTCAAAAATGGCCAGCCCACGAAAGTCCTTGTCCCATCCCTTGCGCAGCATGGAGTAGGGAAACAAGAACGTCATGTTGATGCCGACCGCCGTAGCCGCGGCGCTGATCATGACGTCCCGCTGTTGCCCCACGATGAGGTTCGACCAGAAACCCTGGAAGTGTGCGGGGACCTCGGCAATCTGGACGGTAAAGGCCGCCACGGGCTCCGAGAGCAATTTGAGGTTGGGGACGAAGCCGCTCATGATGCTGCCCCACTCGAGCACGCCGGTGGCGGTCAACTTGACGACAACGCTGATGAAGGAGATCACCGTTATGCCCACGAGGCATTTCACCACGATTTCGAAGGCCTTCATGCCCCAGCCGCCGATGCTGTAGAGCATCCCGGCCGTGAGTGTGATGGCCAGGATAATCCCGCCGACGACCACCTTGCCCCAGGGGTCCGGCATCGCCTCCACCCCAAAGATGTGAGGAAAGAGGTTCTGTTGGAACGAAGCGGTGGCCAGCGCGAATTGCGGCATGGACCACACGAGGTTGGCCATCATGCACGCCAGCAGCCAGCCCCAGCCGAGGACGGGGTTGACGTACCGATTGATCGCGCGCAAAGGACGTTCGCCAGTAGAGAGGGTTACATAAGCGATGGCACTGAGCATGATGATGCCGGCGATCATGGCCACGGGTTGCAGCCACAAAAAGCAGAATCCACCCAAGACGCCCAAGTACAGACTGGAAGACAACGACCCGCCACCCAACGTGATCGCGCTCTGAAGCCAACCGGGCCCGGACAATCTCGCAAACACGCCCGCCGTTCCGAGTCGGCCTTTCTTCCTGGCGCCAAGTAGCAGTTGACGGTCCCGCTCAATCCGCGGGTTCATGGAAAGGTCCGGTTCACTTTTCGAATCTGGAGCCATCTTGGCGTTTCTCCTCTCTGCTGTCTTGAAAACAGGGATTGACTTCTCGCCTGGGCTCGCCCGCCTTAGGCGCGGCTCAACTCCCGGTCACGCGGGAATAATGACAGTCCTCGACGCCCTTTTTCAAGCCTGCGTTGACTTCTTAGCCGGTTTCGAGGGTGATCTCCGGCGGTATTACAAATTGAAAAATGGTATTATTATTTGCAACGGCGGTGTCGACTCCGTTAGAATTGCGCGGTGGTCATGGCCCTTTTTGCCCCTATGTGACCCCGGACACCATTGGGCCGTGATATCAGAAACGTCCATTTTTGTACGGCGAACTTGAGGAAATAGGTTTACACATCGAATGGAGACAACGTTGCGACAGACCGGCTCCCTGGCGATCATCACCGCCTTAATAGGGGCGGTGGCGTCGTGCAGCCGGCCGTCGGGAGAGATCGTGGCCGGGAGCTCCCTGATCCAGGGCATTATCCTGGACATTACCGACGGCCGACAGCAGGTGCATAACTTGATCCCTCCCGGCATGTGCCCCGGCCATTTTGATATGAAGCCGAGTGATGTGGAGGTCCTGGCCCGCAGCAAGGCATTGATCATCCATGACTATCAGCGACCGATGGCCAACGTAAAGGCCCTTATCAAAGCCGCCGGGGTGCCTGATGAACGGGTCCAAGTGGTTGACGTGGAGGACGACTGGATGACGCCGCCTGGCCAGGTGGAGGCCGTGAAGGCCCTCGCGCGAATCATGAGCGCGCTTGATCCGGCCGGCGCGGCGGTCTATGCGCAGAATGCCGCGAAGCGCATGGAGTCCATCGAGTCTTTTGGCGAGCGGGTGCAGCAAAAGCTTCAGGGGGCGGAGGTGGCCGGCATGAAGGTCCTCTGTAGCGCCATGCAAGAGCCGTTTATCCGGTGGGCCGACTTTGACATCGTGTCCACCTACGGCCGGTCCGAGGACCTGAGCGTAGCGGATGTTGAAACGCTGATTCAGCAGGCACGAGAGGCCGGCGTGGCCCTGGTCATCGATAATCTTCAGAGCGGCGAGACGCATATAGGCGCGGCGTTGGCACGCGACATCGAGGGCGTGCAAGTGGTTCTTTCCAACTTCCCCGGCGGCTTTGCAGGCACGGAGACGTGGGAAAAAGCCTGCCAGAAGAACGTGGACCTGCTGCTCGATGCGGCCGCCCAATGGAGGCAGCGTCATGGATGAGGCGGTCATCCGCATCGAGGATGCCGTGGTCTCTTACCGCGAAGACGTGGCCCTGCAGGGGGTCTCGTTGTCCGTTCGGCGCGGCGAGTTCATCGGCATCATCGGACCCAACGGCGCGGGCAAAACGACCATCCTGACCGTCATCAACGCCATGGGCCGGCTGGAACATGGACACGTTCACGTGTTGGGTATCGAGCCGCACCGCGCCGACGGTCACCGCCTGCGCAAGCGGATCGGCTATGTCGCCCAGGTGGAGACTATCGACCCGCGCCTGCCCATCTCCGTGCGCGAGACGGTCATGGTCGGCTGCTATGGGCGCTTGGGATGGTTTCGTCGCCCCGGTAAGGCCCACTGGGCGCGTGTGGATGAGGCCCTCGAGTTGGTCGGCGTGGCTCACCTGGCGCGCCGGCCCATCGGCCACCTCTCCGGTGGCGAATATCAGCGCGTCGCCATTGCCCGCATCCTGGTGCAACAGCCCGAGGTCTTCCTGTTCGATGAGCCGACCGCGTCCATCGACCCTCAGGCGCAGCGGGACATTCTGGACCTGATCCAGCGCATCCACCGCCAATACGGCGCTACCACGCTCTACGTGACCCATGACCTGGCGACACTGCCAGAGGCATGCCAGCGGCTGATCTTGATGAAGAATGGGCGGGTCTGGCGGGAAGGCCCGAGGGACGCCATGCTGGATAAGATCCTTTTGAAGGAGCTGTACAACGGCCTTGACCGGGCCTATCCGGGTGCAGGGACTTGAGGCTGCGATGGATTGGACGATTTTCCAGCACCAATATATGCAGAACGCCCTGCTGGCAGGCTTTTGCGCCGGCGTGACGTGCGCCGTCGTGGGTGTGCTCGTGGTGACGATGCATCTGTCCCTGCTGGGCGTGTGCATCGCGCACGCGGCTTTTGCCGGGGCGTTGATGGGGGTTTGGCTGCACTTTGATCCCTTGCTGGGCGCCGTGGTCTTCAGCCTGTTTTCGGCGGCCCTCGTCGGCCCCCTGGCCGATCGCGGCGAGTTGAGCCCGGACAGTTCCATCGGCATTATCTTTTCGCTTATGCTTGGCCTGGCGTTCCTTTTTCTAGGCCTGACGCCCGGCTCGCGGACCGAGGCGCTCAACCTGTTCTGGGGCAGCATCCTCACCGTCACTCGTCAGGACCTCGTATTTCTACTTGCCACAGCGGCGCTGGTAGTGGGCCTGGTGGTCCTCTTTTACAAGGAAATCCAGGCGGTTATCTGCCACCGTCAGGTGGCGCTCGCCGTGGGCATCCCGGCGACGCTGGTTTTCTACGGCCTGCTTTTTGCCACAGGCGTCACCATTGCGGTCTCCATGCGCAGCATCGGCGGGCTGCTCATCTACAGCTTAATCCTCAATCCCGCGGCCGCGGCTTTTCAATTGACCTACAGTCTCAAACGCATGCTCGCGCTCGCCGCGCTGTTCGGCGTGCTGTCCTGCTGGGTTGGGCTTGCCGCGTCGTACCTGTGGGACCTGCCGGCCGGCGCCTCCATCGTCATCTCCTCGGCGGTCGTATTCGGTTTTGCGACGCTGTGTTCACCCAAGCGGAAAGTGAAGCAATGGGTAAAACCCCGCACAGCGAATTGAACAGAGGAATCCAGGTCTTTTTCGACGGGTGCGCCGCGCGCTGGGATGCGGACAGGCCGCCGGAGTCCGTCGAGCGTCTGGGCGCGCTTGTGGCGGAGTTGGCGATCCGGCCTGGCAGCCGCATACTGGACGTTGGAACCGGCACGGGCGTAGTGCTGCCGGCACTGGCGCCCAGCCTGGGCGAGGAAGGCCTGATTGTGGCCCTCGACCTCTCATGGGAAATGCTTCGGCAGGCCAAGGCGAGGGGAGGCAGCCACCGAATCGTCTGCCTTCAGGCCGACGTGATGGACCTCCCCATCGCAAGCGCGTTTTTCGACTGGATCATTTGCTATAGCGTTTTCCCGCACTTCAGCAATCAGCACCGAGGTTTGGCGGAACTTTCCAGGACCCTCAAACCGGGATGCCGGCTCGTGATTTGTCACAGCCAGAGCCGCGAGGCCATCAATGCGCTTCACCGCTCCGTTGGCGACGTAGTCGGCGGCCACACCTTGCCCGACGACCCGCACATGAAGGCCCTTATCAGCGAAGCCGGCCTGCACCTGACCCACCTCGAGAATCGTCCCGACCGCTACCTGGTTATCGCACAAAAACCTGCCTGAGCCGTGCTTCGTGCTTCGTGCTCCGTGCCTCGTGCCCGATTCGAGGCGAGCAGGATGGCGCCTCCCGGAATGGCCGTCTTGACAGGTTCAGGTGATGGGAATAGAATAGTTTGCGGTATGGTGTTGAACCGAGGTTCAGGTATCTTAGATTCACGAACATGAACTGGAGGGAGTGAGATGAAAACGCGGACATTTTTAACCATTCTAGTGCTGGGTTTCGTCGTAAGCACGTCTGTTGGCGCCGTTGAATTCTCGTTCGACAACGATGCGCAGGGGTGGACTGTGGGCAGCAGCGGTTCGCTCGAGGCTTCCGCAGGGACGATTATTTTCACGTACTCCGATCCCGCGCCAGATCCATTTGATCCGATACTGGTGAGCCCGGCCGGCTTAAGCATCGACACTGCACGTCAGCACTGGCTGGTTCTGGAATTGAACATTACTGCGGCTGTTGGCGCGGGAGACCAGCAGTTCCAGATTTTTTTCGACAATGGTGAAAGTTACAACGAGCCCGACTCGCGGACGTTTCCCGTAACCCCAAATATCGGCGATCAGACGGTCATTTTTGACATGGCGCCTCCCCAGGAGGACAGAGACCCCTGGACAGGCTTTGTTACGAGCTTCCGGATTGATCCCGGTCGGTCGGCCACCGACCTCCTGGGTTACGATTGCACCTTCACCCGGATTGCCATCACGGATGATACCGACATGGACGGCATTCGTGATGACGCGGAGTACGATTACTGGGGCAATCTCGACGAGGCGGATGCGACTACGGACCACGACGGGGACGGCCTTTTGGATAGTGTAGAGATAGCCCTTGGATTGAATCCCCTGTTTGACGAAGGCGCCACGCTTCCTGCGTCGAGCCCATGGTCCCTGAGGGTCTTGCTGGGCGTAATTCTCTTGGCCGGCGCAGGGCTGACCCTCAGGAGCGTCGCTGCCCGCTGTTACTAGGCGGTTAACATACCCAAGGAAAGGTCAATCGGGAGTGCTGGCCATAAAGTGACAGCGCTCTTTTTTTCAAATGATGTGGAGGTCAAACCCAATGAGGCTTTCTGTTGTAATCGCAATGCTCGTCGCGGCCGTTTTCATCACGGCCGGCTGTCTCAAAGCAGTTGCAGAGGTCGGTGAGCGTAAAGGTGCGCGCGTAGGGCCTTTCAAAGCGGAGGTGCGCACTGCCTATCACGCCGCCGACGGCCTGCCTGGTAATGACGTGCTCTCAATTGCCGTCACGCCGCAGAACCAGGTCTACGCCGGCACGAGTCTGGGCCTGGCCCGATTCGAGGATGGGCAGTGGTATCAGCTCGAGGGTCTGCAGCCACAGCCAGTCGTGTCGCTGGCGATGCACGGCGACGACCTGCTCGCGGCCTCGGGCGGTGTGTTGTACCGCGTTGGCCGCGAGAGGGTCAAGCCGATTGCAGTCTTCTTGGAAGGCATAGTGCACGACCTCGCTGCCGGAGAGGCCGTCTATGTAGGGTCAGACGCTGGCCTGTTCACACTAGGTGTGGGCGAGTTCGTTCCGGAAGAAGCGCTCAACGCGCTTCTCGGCGTGGACAGGTGGGTGAACCGGGTCGCCGTTGGACCGCAGGAGCAGGTGGCCGTTGGGGCCCGGTCGGGGCTCTTTGTGCGAAGTCCCTCCGGGCAATGGGACACACTGATCCCTCATCAGGATGGGCGCCGTTGGGCGCTCCGCGACGTCCGCGGCGTGGCCTTTGACAGCCTGGGCCGTTTATGGTGCGCCGCCCCTGAGGGCGTAGCCTGTCTCGACAACGAGTGGAGTCTGTACACGGGTTACGAGGGGCTTCCCTACGATGACTTTACAACGGCCGCCGGTGGTGAGGAGGGCGTCGTCTGGTTTGGTACCGAGATGGGAGCCGTTCGCTACGACGGGACCCATTGGGCCTACCGCCAGGGGCTTCGGTGGTTACCCAATGACGATGTGCGCGACATCGCTGTAGCGAGGGCGGGCCATGCGTGGATTGCCACGGCGAACGGGGTCGGCCTCATTGAGCGCCGGACGACGACCCTTGCCGAAAAGGCCGAGTTCTTTGAAGATGAAATCGACGCCCGGCATCGCCGGACGCCGTACGGCTATGTGGACGCCGTGCGGCTCATCCGGCCCGGGGACAAGACGGAGTGGGTGCAACGAGACAGCGACAACGACGGGCTCTGGACGAGTATGTACGGCGCGGGTGAATGTTTCGCGTACGCGGCGACGGGGAGCGCACTTGCCAAGAAGCGAGCCAAGGCGGCCTTCGAGGCCCTGCGTTTCCTGGGCACGGTTACGCAGGGCGGTGATCATGTGGCAGCGCCGGGTTTTGTGGCGCGAACGATCCTTCCCACCAGCGGGCCCGATCCCAACGAGGGCCGTGTGGAACGGGACAAGCGGACAAAAGAGACCCAGGATGGGCTGTGGAAGATCATCGATCCCCGCTGGCCCAAGAGCGAAGACGGCCATTGGTATTGGAAGTCGGACACGAGCTCGGACGAACTCGACGGCCACTACTTCTTCTACGCCGCGTATTACGGTCTGGCGGCCGACACCGAAGCGGAAAAGGCGCGGGTGCGCGAGCATGTCAAGGCGCTCACCGACCACCTCATCGCGCACGCCTTCAATCTGGTGGATTGGGACGGCAAGCCCACGCGGTGGGCCCGGTTCGGTCCCCAGACCTTCAACCGTGATTCAGCCTGGTGGATGGAACGCGGCCTCAACTCGCTGAGCATCCTCTCGTACTTGAAGGTGGCCGAGCACATGACCGGAGACCCGAAATACGCACAGGCGGCCCGGGGCCTCATCGAGGACCACGGCTATGCGATGAACGTCATGTATCCGAAGGCGCAGAACGGTCCTGGATCGGGGAACCAATCTGACGATGAGATGGCCTTCATGGGCTATTACAACCTGCTGAAGTACGAGAATGACCCGGAACTGCGGCAGATATACGCCCTTTCTTTGTACAACTACTGGCATTTGGAGGAACCGGAGCTGAATCCGCTCTTCAACTTCATCTGTGCGGCGAGCATCTCTGGAGAGACGTTCACGGACCCGTGGGGCGTTCAAGACCTGACACCTCGAGGCCCGTGGCTCGAGGATTCCGTGGACACGCTCAAACGCTTTCCGCTGGACCGTGTTGACTGGGCGCTGCGGAACAGCCACCGGAAGGACATCCTCACGCTGGCCCCCTATACCAGGGAGGACGGCGCCCGAGGCAAGGGGTATCGCCGAAACGGCAAGGTGCTGCCCATCGACGAGCGTCACGTGGAGCACTGGAATCACGACCCCTGGCAGTTGGACCAAGGCGGCCGCGGTGGGCAACTGGCCGACGGTGCAGCGTTTCTCCTGCCTTACTACATGGGCCTATATCACGGCTTTATCATCGAAGACTAACGCGGGGCTGACGTGCCCTCGCATTGCAGTGGCTCAAAGACGCCAGGGAGGGCGAAGCTCCTGCTGAGCCGTTTGCGAAGGTCAATTGCGACGGTCTGGGCCGCAGTCTGCGGCCTTAGTACAGCTCAACAGAATAAAGGATGCACATTCGGGTGCCACGGACAAACTCTTGTCCGTGTTCCGGGACAAGCCCGCCTCTGGCGGGCAAGAAAGCGCGGGTCTCAAAGCACGCTCAAACAGAGTTTGAGCGTGGCACCCATCGAGTCTTTGGTGTAACCCCGTTTGTGTTGAGCTGTACTTAGAGGGCCAGGTTCGACAACGAGGTCGTCAGCGGTGATACAGGAGGCGAAACCTTGCGAGCGGAAGAAGGAACCCATGGCGTTGAGGAAGGCGGGGCGCGCATCAGGCCGATGGTGAGCGGCGCCGTCCTCGCGGGGTGCGTGTTTGTTTCGGGCGGGGCGGTTATGGTCTATGAATTCCTGGCCGTTCGGTTCCTCCAGCGTTACTACGGCGGTTCCCTCGATGTGTGGGCGTCGGAGATTGCCGTCTGCCTGGCCGGCCTTGCGGCGGGCTATGCCATCGGGGGGATGTTGGCCGACAGGTATCGCTCCTGGCGGGTTCTCGGGCTCATGCTGGGCCTCGCCGGGCTGCTGGGATTCTTCATGGAGCTGCTCGCCGTCTGGATCGGCGAACGGCTTCTCGATGTTGAGGCGGCACTTTCGTGGCATCCATTCTTTGCGGCAGGCTTTTCGTCGTTCCTGACCTTCCTGTTTCTCGGAACGGTGCTGCCGCAGGCCATTCGGCTCCACGTGCGGCGCCTCGATCGGGTAGGTTCGGCTGCGGGCTGGATAGCGACGTTTTCAACCGGTGGCAGCATCGCCGGGGCCCTTATGACGGCGCACGTGCTGTTGCCACGGTGGGGCGTGCGCGAAACGCTTTACGGCATGTCAATGACGCTGGTGGCGCTTGGCGGGGCGGTACTATTGCCCGGGCTGTTGTCGAGGCTGCGAAAATCACCGCGCGCGGCGGCATTGATAGTGCTCCTCGCGGCCTGTCCCGCAGGCGCGGAGGTCATTTTCGACAACTACAGCGCCCACCACCATATCTTAATAGAGGATGTGCGGGTGGAGCGTCTGCTGCGTTTTGACAACGCCCCGCAATCGACCATGTCCCTGGCGGACCCGTATTCGGGGGGCTTTGAATACACCGATTTCTTCCACGTGCCGCTCGTCTTCGATCCGGCGATTGAGCGGACCCTGTTCATAGGCCTGGGCGGCGGCACTGGCCCGAAGAGTTTCCTGCAGTATTATCCCAGAATGCAGATCGAGGTTGTGGAAATCGACCCGATGGTGGAGCAGGTGGCCAGGGAATACTTCGCCGTACCCCGGGACCCGCGCTTGAGAATCGCTGTCGGCGACGGGCGGAATTACCTCCGCCGCACTCGAGGGAAATTTGGCGCCGTCATCGTTGACGCCTACGGCTCCGGTCCCTACGGCGCATATTTGCCCTACCACCTCGTCACGGTCGAGTTCTTTCACATTGCCTGGGGAAAGATGGAGAACGGCGGTTGCCTGGTCTACAACGTCATGGGAACCTATCGCGGTGAAAATGACGGTATTGTCCGGGACATGATGACCACGTTGAGCCAGGTCTTCCAAGCCGTGTACGCGTTTCGGGCCAGGACCAGTCAAAATACGGTTTTTGCGGCCATGAAGATCGACCTCGGAGAAGTTGCCCCCAACGGCACCAAGAATGGGGTGGGGTGGCCTGGGGGTCCATGGTTGCAACATCCCCTTACCGCGTCCCAGTTGAAGGACCTGGTCCTTTCACTCCAAAGTCAGCATCTCGCCACTTTCCCGAACCTCGAGCGGCGATTAACCCAATTCTCCCGTGTGCAAAGCGTCCCAGGGGCTGGGCGAGTCCTCACGGACAATTATGCCCCAGTCGACGTCGCGTCCGGCCGGCGACGACGCCCATAGGATTACAACCTGAAAAAGCTATCAGCTATCCGTGGAGAATCGCATCAACCCTAGACATCCGGGTTAGGATGCTTCAGCGGAATAGCTGGGGGAGCCAGGACACGGGGCCGAAATCATCGTCGGCATCAATCCGCGGACCTCCGTCGCTCCAGGATATGGATGAGCACCGTGTGCTCCGCGTGGGCCGCATCGAAGGGAATGCGGACCTCGATGCGGGCCCCGGTGAGGTCGCCTCGGCCATCTTTCCGGTATGGGTTGTGTGGCAGCGCCGGCCAGTGGAGCGAGGCGGTTTCCGGCACAACCACCCGGTATCCCCCGTAAGTCACGCTGCCACCGACCTCGTCCGCGGAGAGCGTTACCGGCTCGTCGCCGATAGTCGTTGTTTGACCGCCGCCGGTCTCGAGCGGCTGCTGCAAATGCGGAAGTAAGGTCAGGTGCGCGGCCACGGGCAGGCCGGATTGACTTGTTGCCGCAATGCGGTACTCGATGGAACGTGCATCCTTGGGCTGTACCCGGACGCGGCACGTCTCGGCGCCGTAGGCCAAATCAAGTCCGAGCTCGGGCTTCTCGACCAGGACCGCTCTCGATGGCACGTGGTACAGCTCGCCCTTCGGGAGGAAGTCCGGATTCTCATCGCCCGCTTCATGGCGCAGCAGGGCCATCTCGCCGACGGTGAAATTGCTCCATGCGGGCTGGAGTTTCGTATTACCCCCGCCGAGGATCAGCCCGACCTCATCGTGGTAAATGCTGACGAGGTTCTGCCGGTCCTGTATCCAGCGGCTTCGGGGAATGGGCGCGTGATACGCCGACACGCACACAAACCACGGGCCGTGGCGCAGGGTGGCGGCGCGCCCTTCACCGCCCTCGCGCAGCACGAACAGGGCTCCCGACGCCCCTGGGGGCTCCTCAGCAACGGGCCCCTCCTCGCCGTACAAGAGCAGGGAGGCAATGTAGTCCGCTGAAAACCGGTCCCAAGGGTGGTTGGCCCATTGATTGCGCAGATAGGCGCGGCCCACCGGCGTGAACGTGAATCCCACGTTGCCCGGCGTCACGCCGGGGTGATAGGGGTTACGTTCGTCGACGGTCTCGACCCTCGCCCCATCGGGATATGTAAATCGGCGGTGGAACACAGCGGCCTTGTCGATGTGCCCGAGCACGCGCTCATCCTTCGACATGGCGTAGTACGTGCCCAAGGCATCCGTGTAGACGAAGTTGTAAGACACCACGGGGCCGCTGCCCTCTGACCAGTAGCCCCCTTCCGCTTGTTCCTTGCACACCTTCAGCAAGAAGTCCGCCGCCTGCCGGCGCCACTCTTCGCGCTCCAGCGCCAAGCCCGCAGCGTAAAGGCCCATGGCGTGGTGCGCCGGGATGTTGTGCACGCGGCCGAGCGCGCGCTCGGCGATCCTACTGTAGCCCAGCATCAGCGCTGCTTCCCATTTCTCCCGGCGCTCCGGCGGCATGTCGTCGCGGATGAGCCCGAAAGAACGCGCCCACCGGGAATACACCCACGGCATATGGATCATGCCCCAGGTGCTGCCGTCCTTCTTGCGGAACTCCCAACGGCCCTCCTCGTCTGCGTCCTCGATCAGCGCGTCGCCTGCCTTCATGATGACCCCAAGCAGTTTCGGGTCCTTGTAGTACCTGCTTCCAGGTGACTCGTACGCATACGCAACCGCCAGTGGATATATGTTGTTCTGATCGTTGCAAATCCAGATGCCACTGCCAAAGTGGCCCGTTTCCGGATCATAGGCATCGAGGATTTCCGGAATCCGGCGCATCAATACCGTGACCAGCGGCGCCTTGAACGTCAAGTCCTCCGCCATCGCCGCCGGGCCAACGGATAACATTAGGATTGCTGTCATCCATGCACACTTCAACATCCTGCGCTTCCTCCGATTCCGATTGCCTTCTCGATAGGTGCGCACAGCACCGCTCCGGCGCAATCACCAGGACAGGAGCCACACCTACGGCTCATTTCGAGCGAAGCGAAGAATCTCAAACAGCTCCGGGCCAACCGGTTGCCGAGATATTTCACCTCACTCAGGATGACCCTTAGCCGCCGAGTTGTCGGCAGAATTTCCCTCAGAAAGTCAACGTGACTGACACAGATTGTGGCTGCGGCTTTGCCGCGCTGTAAACGGTTATTCTTCTTCCTTGCCGGCGGTGCCGACTTTGTCGCGCCGCTCTTTGAGTTCGCGCCAGGTGGTCAAGATGATGCCTTCTTCCTCGATGACCTTCTTGACCTCGGGCCCGGTCAGGACACGCAAGTCGCTCAGGCGCGTCTCGCCCGATGTAGAGATGTGCTCGAACATTTCCGAAGGCCTTGTGCAGTGTACGATGACCTCCGTGATGCCCGGCTTCATCGTCCGCAGCGCGTCGAGCATCCTGGTTTTCTTCTCATCGTAGCTATTCCAGTCATAAGTGTTCGCGAGGATGTCGTCGACGACCGGCAGGCCGGCGTCCCACACTTGCCGGGCAATTTGCCGCACCTGCTGCCCCATCAAATCGTCGGCCTCTTGCCCGATGGACTGCATGTGGCCGCCAGGGATGAGGATCGGAATGCCCGTCTCAATGCCAACCTTCAAGTAGCGCTGGAAAAAAGTCGGCTGGAACAGCGTGCCCATGTGCGAATCGAGATGTGTGGGTTTGATACCCATCGTGAGCGCCCGGTCCACTTGCGCGCGGATCTCGGCCTCGACCTCGTCCGGCGTGGCATGGGCGACCACGTCGGGCACATCGCTCCACAGGCACCCTTCCTTATCCACGAGCCCCGGCACGGCGGCCTTCCCCGCGAGTGGGCCCCAGCGGTAGTTATCCCACTCGGACGTGAGGGTCAGGTGTAGACCCGCGTCAACGTCCGGGTGCTTCTCGAGGTACTCGGCGAACTCCGGCACCCACGAGCACGGCATCATAATGCTCGCAGAGGTTGCCACGCCCTTCTCAAGCGCCTCGATCGTGCCCATATTCGCGTCGTGGCACATCCCCGCATCGTCGATGTGGAAAATCACCACCTTGGACCCTGCCGGCCATCCCAAGCGCTCTGCGTAGGTTGGTTCGACGGCCGCACTCGAGCACATCCATCCCAAAAGACCCATCATTGCCAGAGCAGACAGTGCACCGTGTTTCGCAAACATAAGCTTGCCTCCTTATTGGTTTAGGTTGCGGTTTCTGACACTACGGGTTAGACCAATTGCCCTATCAAGTCCTTTATTTTCAATGGCAGCCCGTAGGGGACTCGAACCCCTGTGACAGGACTGAGAATCCTGCATCCTAGACCGCTAGATGAACGGGCCACGTAAGACTTTCACGGCGGCAGGAGGCCGATATCGGCTTGGTTGCCGGACTAGGACTCGAACCTAGAATCTCCTGGTCCAGAGCCAGGCGCCTTACCATTTGGCCATCCGGCAGCGGCAATAGATAGTACCCAACTACCCCGCAGCATGTCAAGTGACTGAAGGCGAAAACGCTTGCGCGTGTCCCAGCCCGCGGGACCCATTCCAGGGCACGCCCGATTACTTTACTGTTTTACTCTGGGGCGATCAGTTCAATCTCAAAGAGTTTAGGCCACAACTTCCCGGTCACAAATAACCGGTCATTCGCTGCGTCATACGCAATGCCGTTGAGAACGTCAACCCGGTTGCTACGGTCTTCCAGGCTTAGAAGTCCTTTCAACTCTATCCACCCAACCACCCGGCCGGTCTGAGGGGCAATCCGTGCGATGCGGTCCGTTTTCCATACATTGGCATAGATTTCCCCTTGAATGTATTCCAGTTCATTGAGTCTGGCCACGGGATGGCCATTGTCCTTTACCCCGATTCGTCCGACTTCCTCAAACGTTTCAGGGTCCAAGAAGCGTAATGTCGAGGTGCCATCACTCATGATGAAGCGCTTCCCGTCGTATGTAATTCCCCAGCCCTCACCTGGATATACGAAGTCTCGCAGTACTTCAAACGTGTCTTTGGCGTAGACGAACCCGACATTAGATCGCCACGTCAATTGCACTATCGTGTCACCGCGAATCGTCACGCCCTCACCGAAAAACCGCTTGGCCAGCTCAACGCGTGATTGCGTCTCACCCGTTGCCAATTCCACTTTACGCAACGAGGACCGTCCACGCCCCCCGGTTCCTTCATACAAAATGCCGTTCTCGAAAACCAGTCCTTGGGTAAAAGCCTGTCGGTCATGCGGATAGGTGTTGATGACCTGGTATGTATAGACGGGAATAGCCTCGGGCGTTGCGGCATCCAGGCAAGATTGAAGGAAGACCGCTCCCGGTAGTGTAAGGAGCCCCAAGAATAATGACCCGAATAGGCGGTTCATACAGATCACCGTACGGTTTGATCGGTCGGTTCAGTTGTCCTGTAGTGAATTAAAGCCTATTGCCAACGTCGGGAGCAAGCGTGTTCTGTCGGAAGGTCGGCTGGATTTGCTACACTCCGCGTGTGGGGTGTGGAAGGCATCTCTGAGGAGGTCGTTGTGGGGTTGTTTTTTCTCTGTGCGGGCATGGTGCTCCTTGGCGCAGGTGCGGGATTCATCAGCGCGGGATTGGGCCTCGGCGGCGGCGTTATCATGGTGCCGGCGCTGATCGAGTTCGCCCACCTGGACCCGCACACCGCCAAGGGCACGAGCCTGTTCATCATTATCTTCATCGCGGCGCTCAACGCCTGGCGCCTAAACCGCGGCTACCCGGATGCGCCCTGGCGCCTCGCGGCGGTCATCGCGTTGGGTTCCATCACGGGCGGCTACTTCGGCGGGTGGGCCACCAGGCTGATGGCCGGTAAAACCGTGCTCTGGCTATTCGTGGGTCTGCTGGGTCTGCTCGGCCTGCATACTTTCTTCATCGCACCGAGGACGGTTGCCGAGGGCGCTGTTCGCCGCCGTTACAAACTGGCTGTGCTGATCGGCCTGGCAGCCGGGGTGGCATCGGGCATGACCGGCACGGGCGGTGGCGCGGTGTTGGTGCCACTGGCGCTGTTAGCAGGGCTGGTGACTAATGAACGCGTCGTTGGCCTGTCAAACATGGTCATGGTTGCCACGAGCATCGCGGCGACGGCGGCACATCTTAGCGCTGAGCAGATGTGCGCACTGCCCTGGACCGTGGGGCAGGTGAACCTGGCGCTGGCGCCGCTGGTGTTCCTGGGCGCGCAGGTTGGTTCGCCGTTAGGCAAACGTTTGAACGAGAAGCTCACCCTGCGTCGGCGCCGCGTCACCATGGGCATCCTGCTCATCGTGATCGCCTGGCGGCTTATGTCCCGGGCATTGTCCTGAAAAAGCTGTCAGCTATCAGCTATTCGTCGTCCCTTCATCCGCATGCTCTCGCGTAACGTGTAGAACAGGGTAAAACAACAGTATGATGATCCCGCAAACTGCGAAGAGGCCGGCGATGGGGCCGACCCAAAAGACCCCATCGGGATTTTCCAGGGAGTTGCCCCAGAAAGACATCGAGAGGCAGGCAATGCCGATGGACCCACCCATGCCGGCTTTCGAGAAGACGCCGTAGAGCCCGTAATAAAGCGCCTCGCGCCGCCGGCCGGAGCGCTGTTCGTCATAATCGATGCACTCGCCCATCATGGGCGTGATCATGACGTACATGATGCCCTGGCCAATGCCGCAGTATGAAAACAGTACGGCAGCCATGATCATCTTGGCCGTGACCCCGATGTCGGCTTTTGCAATTACATACATGCAGGGCAGCCCCGTTGCGATAATGACGAATGCGATAATCATCATCCACTTTGCATGGAGGCGCCGCGCGGCAAATGGAATGACCGCGTATGAGGCCAGGGCGGTAAGGATAAAGGGGATCATGAGCCGGGTCACGGTGCCTTCGTCGCCGCCCAGGCCAAGTTCGGCCCAATAGGGCAAGGCGCGCTGGACGGCCAGGAAGCCGACGGAGAATAGGAAGACGGCGACTATATAAGTGATAAATGGGCGATTGCCCACAGCATCGCCCAAGCCCCTGAGAAACGGCGCAGGCTCTCTTGCGCCGCTCTTAGACTCGTGCCGTTCCTTTACGAGCCACACG